>Ga0302234_10000169_pt1 | contig 55333 bp, 50 predicted proteins | sample II_Palsa_N3_2_FD_193576 | JGI IMG/M metagenome (GOLD analysis project Ga0302234, IMG submission 193576) | Peat permafrost microbial communities from Stordalen Mire near Abisko, Sweden - II_Palsa_N3_2 | ecosystem: Environmental > Terrestrial > Soil > Palsa > Peat permafrost | place: Sweden... | reverse complement strand
CAGGCGGTGGTGACCGTGCTGCTCGGCAACCTGATCGTGCTGGTGCCGATGCTGCTGATCGGCCATGCGGGCGCCAAACACGGCATTCCGTATGCGGTGCTGGTACGCTCGTCGTTCGGCACCCAGGGAGCAAAGCTGCCAGCCATGCTGCGGGCGATCGTGGCGTGCGGCTGGTATGGCATTCAAACGTGGCTTGGCGGCAGCGCAATCTATACGCTGCTTAATATCCTGACCGGCAATGCCCTGCATGGCGATGCATTGCCGCTCCTCGGCATTTCGCTCGGGCAACTGGCGTGTTTCCTCGTATTTTGGGCACTGCAAATTTACTTCATTTTGCACGGCACCGATTCGATCCGCTGGCTCGAGAGCTGGTCGGCGCCAATCAAGGTGGTGATGTGCATCGCGCTCGTTTGGTGGGCCACCTCGAAGGCCGGCGGTCTGGGCACGATGCTGTCCACGCCGTCGCAGTTTGTGGCCGGCGGCAAAAAGGAGGGGCTCTTCTGGGTGACCTTCTGGCCGGGGCTGACGGCGATGGTCGGCTTTTGGGCCACGCTCGCGCTGAACATTCCTGACTTCACGCGCTTTGCCCGTTCGCAACGCGATCAGATCATCGGCCAGTCGATTGGCTTGCCGGCGCCGATGGCCTTGCTCTCGGTAATCTCTGTGGTGGTGACGTCGGCGACGGTGGTGATCTACGGCAAGGCAATCTGGGATCCTATCGATCTCACCAGTCGCATGACCGGCATTGGCGTAGGCGTCGCGCTGGTGATCCTGACGCTCGATACGATGTGCTGCAACCTCGCGGCCAACCTGGTTGGCCCGGCCTACGACTTTTCGAGCCTGTGGCCGAAGGGGATTTCATATCGCGTGGGCGGCATGATCACCGCGACAATCGCGATCGTGATGATGCCGTGGAAGATTCTGGCCACGACGCAGGGCTATATCTTCACCTGGCTGGTGGGTTATTCGGCCTTGCTCGGACCTGTCGCGGGCATTCTGATGGTCGATTACTTCCTGATTCGCGGCACGCGGCTCGATCCGCGTGAACTGTTCGACGAAAACGGCGAGTACAGTTACACAGGCGGCTGGAATATCGGTGCCGTGGTGGCACTGCTGGTGGGCGTGTTGCCGAATCTGCCGGGTTTTTTGCATACGGCGTTTCCGACGACGTTCCCGAACGTTCCGGCATTCTTCAATACGCTCTACACGTATGCGTGGTTTGTGGGCCTCGCGCTCGCGTCCATCGTCTACAGCGCCTGGATGAAATTGAGCAAAGGACCGAGTGCGCGCGTTGCCAGCGCATGAGGTGCGCGTCGAACTGGCGGGCCAGGCCGCCTGCCGGTTCGATGCAGTGACAGCGGCAATGAACACGTAGCAGTCAATGAGGAGGCAGCAAGATGACGACCCTGATTCGTGGCGGCACGGTAATTGACGCGGACCGTAGCTGGCGGGCGGACGTGTTGTGTGCAGACCCGCAGGACGGCGGCACGATCCTGCAGATCGGCCCGGACCTGGAGGCGCCGCCAGGCGTGTCGATTGTCGATGCGCACGGACAGTATGTGATGCCTGGCGGCATCGATCCGCATACGCACATGGAGTTGCCCTTCATGGGCACCACCGCCAGCGACGATTTCTATACGGGCACCGCAGCGGGCCTCTCGGGCGGCACCACGAGCATCATCGACTTCGTGATTCCGAGCCCGCGCCAGTCGCTCATGGAGGCATTTCAGTCATGGCGCGGCTGGGCTGAGAAAGCCTCTGCGGACTACGGCTTTCACGTCGCGGTGACATGGTGGGACGAATCGGTGCATCGCGACATGGGCACGCTCGTGCATGAGCATGGTGTGTCGAGCTTCAAGCACTTTATGGCCTACAAGAACGCCATCATGGCCGACGACGAAGTGCTGGTGAACAGCTTCGCGCGTTCGCTCGAACTCGGCGCGTTGCCTACAGTGCACGCGGAAAACGGCGAACTGGTGTTCCAGTTGCAGCGGCAGTTGCTGGCGCGCGGCATCACCGGGCCGGAGGCGCATCCGCTTTCGCGGCCACCCGAAGTGGAGGGTGAGGCGGCCAACCGGGCGATCCGGATCGCGCAGGTGCTGGGTGTGCCGGTCTATATCGTGCACGTGTCGTCCAAAGACGCGGCGGATGCGATTGCACGGGCGCGCAGCGAAGGATTGCGGGTGTTCGGCGAAGTCTTGCCGGGGCACCTCGTGATTGATGAAGCCGTCTATAGCGACCCCGACTGGACTCGCGCAGCGGCGCACGTAATGAGCCCGCCGTTCCGTTCGGCCGAGCATCGCGAGGCGTTATGGAGCGGATTGCAAGCAGGTCAACTGCATACCACTGCGACTGACCATTGCGTGTTTTGCGCGTCGCAGAAGGCCATGGGCCGCGAGGACTTCACGAAGATTCCAAACGGCTGCGGCGGCGTCGAAGATCGCATGTCGGTGCTTTGGCATCACGGCGTGAATTCCGGACGCCTGACGCCTAACGAGTTCGTGCGCATTACCTCAACCAACGCCGCGCAAATCTTCAACCTCTATCCGCGTAAAGGCGCGGTGCAAGTGGGCGCCGACGCGGATATCGTCGTGTGGGATCCGGCCGCGACCAAGACCATTTCAGTCAAGACGCATCATCAGAAGGTGGACTTCAATGTGTTCGAAGGCATGACGGTGCAGGGCGTGGCAACCCATACGCTGACGCGCGGTGCGCTTGCCTGGACGGATGGCGATCTGCGCGCGGTACGCGGAGCGGGTCTATATCTGAAGCGTCCGCCGAACTCCGCTTACTTCGATGCGATTCGAGTAGCCAACAAGCGCAAGGAGCCGCACGCGGTTGAGCGGTAACGAGTGTGACCCTGGCCCGTGACTGCGCGTCTACGGGCCAGATTCTTATGACGAGCCGGCCCAGCAGCATCGACAACGTGTACACGCTGCGAGAGCCAGACGCCCGGATTGACGGCGATGCGCTAGCGCTTCTGCCAGATACGTAGTCCGAACTGCGGCAGCACCCCATAGACATGATCCAACATGTCCGACTGGATGCGTTCGAACGATTCCCAGTCGGTGTCGTCGATGTACAGGAACACCTCCAGTGGCAGACCGCGCTCGGTCGATTGCAGAAGCCGGACCACCAGCGGCATATCGGTTCGAAGCGCAGAATGCTGGCGAAAATACGCCATCAGATAGCGGCGAAACATGCCGAGATTGGTCAGCCGCGGATCCTCCTCCGCGAAGATCAAGGGCGTCTGCAAATCCGTGCTCGCCTGCAGCTTCGCGAACAGTTCCACATCGCCAAAGCGGATGCTGTCGACGTCCAGATGAATCTCATGCCTGAGACGCCGTCCGCCGGATTCGACCATCCCCCGCCAGTTCTTGACGCCATTGCTCAGCAGTACATAGCTGGGGATCGTGACAATGGAGTTGTCGAAATTGCGCACCGTGATCGTATTCAAGGCAATGTCGACGACTGTGCCGTCGGCTACGAAGCCAGGCACCTCGATCCAGTCGCCCACGCGCAGCATGTCGTACGCGGCCAGTTGAATGCTGGCAACAAAGCCCAGCAGCGAATCGCGAAAGATGATGATCAGGAGTGCGGTCATCGCGCTCACGCCGGTGAGGAAATAGGCCGGTGAGCGATGCAGCAGCACGGAGATGAGCGCGATCAGGGCCGCGAGATACAAAACGATGGTGGTGACCTGCAGGAAGCTCTTGATCGGCCGCTCGCTGGCGTGCGGAAAGTGGCTATAGCGATCCTCGATGCTGGCGAGGAAAGCGAAGGCGGCGCGCAGCGTTGTCAGCACCATGTAGCACGCGGCGAGCGTCTCAAGCGGCGGCCCCAACAAGTAGACCACCGGAAACGTCAGGCCCGATATCAGCGGCGCTGACAGGTAAACAAAGTACGCGGGCACCAGCGGCGCGAGGCGGTCAAACACCTTGTGCTTCACGGCCGCTTGCAGCCACTTGCGGCGCTCGCCGCGCGCGAGCCGGCCGACGATCCACAGCATGATCAAGCGGGTGAGGTAGTAGCAGAGCGTGCTGGTCAGCAGAATGAACAGCAGCAACGCAATCACCAGAAGCGTGGCGACAAGGGCGCTGTCGGTATAGGCATAGAAATGATGGTTCCCGTCCCGATCCGTCACGATGTGGAAGATGCCACCGAACATAGAACCTCGCAGTCGAGAACAGGTCGTTCGTTGCAGGGCTTTCTGCGCGGCCGACAACAACTGGCGCAGCCCAGATGCGTTACGCAGTCGCCTTGAGCCGTTGCTGCAGTGCGGATGAGGCTGGCCTCCGCGCCTCACGCCGTATTGTAATGGCGAGCCGGCCTCATCGCGTCTAGTACTCTCAAACCGGCACCCTTGCGGCTTATCACCGATCCGCATATTATTCGAAAACTTCGTGCTTTGTGGAAACGGAGGCCGTTTGCTACAGTCCGCCCACTCTGCCCGGGCGGCTAGCCGGGCAGGCACTGATTCTCCATACCAATACCTACGGAGCACATTCTCATGAAGTCGATTCGTTCCATTCTGTTGATTGCTCTCCTGCAGGCCGTAGCCGTGACCTCGGCATTCGCCGCAGACGAGCTCGCCCAGATCAAGGCATCGGGCGTCTTCAAGGTCGGCACCGAAGGCACCTATGCGCCGTTCACTTACCACGACGAATCCGGCAAGCTGACCGGCTTCGATGTGGAAATCGCCACCGCGATCGCACAACGCCTGGGCGTGAAGCCCGAGTTTGTCGAAGGCAAATGGGACGGCCTGATTGCCGGCCTCGACGTAAACCGCTACGACGCCGTAATCAATGAAGTCGCCATCACCGATGCGCGCAAGGTCAAATACGATTTCTCGACCCCGTACATCACCTCGCATGCGGCGCTGATCGTGCGCTCGGACAACACGACCATCAAGACCTTCGACGACCTGAAGGGCAAGAAATCGGCCAATACGCTGACCAGCAATTTCGGCAAGATCGCCAAGGACCACGGTGCGGACGTTATACCCGTGCAAGGCTTCAATGAATCGATCGACCTGCTGACCTCGGGTCGCGTCGATGCGACGGTCAACGATTCGCTGTCGTTCCTCGACTTCAAGAAGCACAAGCCGGACGCGCAGGTGAAGATCGTCGCGCTCGACAATTCCGGTGACAGCGACAAGTCTGCGGTGCTGTTGCGCAAGGGCGACCCGGCGCTGGTCGCAGCGATCGACAAGGCGCTCGCCGACATCAAGGCGGACGGCACCTACGCGAAGATCTCTGAGAAGTATTTCGGCAAGGACGTCTCCCAGTAAGCGCCGGACGGTTCTGAGGGGTCCGAATCATGCCAGCCTGGTTGCATCTGATGGCGCAGTCGCTGTGGCCCCTGCTGTACGCGGGGCTCGTGTTCACTGTGCCGCTCACGCTTGCGTCGTTCGCGCTCGGCTTGGCGCTGGCGTTCGCTGCCGCCCTGATCCGCCTGTTTGGACCGCGCTGGGCGGTGGCGGTCGTGCGCTTCTACGTCTGGCTGATTCGCGGCTCACCGTTGCTGGTGCAACTGTTCGTGATCTTCTATGGCTTGCCGAATGTGGGGATCGTCCTTGATCCATTGACGGCGGCCATCATTGGCTTTTCGCTGAATGTGGGTGCATATAACTCCGAGGTGATTCGCGGGGTGATCGAGTCGATCCCGAAAGGACAGTGGGAAGCGGCCTATTCAATGGGTATGACACGTACCGAGGCGCTGCGTCGCGCGATCCTGCCGCAAGCGGCGCGGGTGGCGTTGCCGCCGCTCTCCAACTCGTTTATCTCGCTAGTCAAGGACACTTCGCTCGCGGCCGTGCTCACCGTGCCTGAGGTGTTTCAGGCGGCGCAGCGCATTGCCTCGGTGACATATGAGCCGCTGATTCTCTACACGGAAGCGGCGCTGGTGTATCTGGTGTTCAGTTCCGTGTTGTCATCGGCGCAGGTGAGGCTCGAAAGGCGGTTCGGCCGGCACGCACTTTTCCAGGCGAGTAACTGATGATCAAACTGGAAAACATCGAAAAATTCTTTGGCGATCACCAGGTGTTGCACTCGGTGGACCTGACGCTTGCCTCCGGCAACGTCACGGCATTGATTGGCCCGTCGGGCAGCGGCAAGAGCACGCTGTTGCGCTGCGTGAATCTGCTCGAAATTCCCGAGGGCGGCTCGCTCCAGCTTGGCGATCAGCGCTTCGAATTCAGCCGCGAACACAAGCCCGCGCGTGATGCCGTGTTCGCGATCCGACGCCGCACGGGCATGGTGTTCCAGAACTTCCAGTTGTTCCCGCATCTGACGGTGCTCCAGAACGTGATGGAAGGCCTCCTGACGGTTCAGAAGTGGGACAAGGCGCGGGCGGGGGAACGAGCGCATGAATTGCTGAAGAAAGTGGGCATCGCGCAAAAGGCGGATGCATGGCCCGCGACGCTTTCGGGCGGACAACAACAGCGCGTTGCGATTGCACGGGCGCTGGCGCCGTCGCCGGAGGTGCTGTTGTGCGACGAGCCGACCTCGGCGCTCGACCCGGGTCTGGCTGCCGAAGTGGTCGAAGTGCTCAAGCAGCTCGCCAGCGAAGGCATGACGATGCTGATGGCGACGCACGACCTGCGGCTGGCGGCGTCGATTGCGCGCGATGTCGTATTTCTGAGTGACGGCGTGATCGTGGAGCAGGGCGCATCGCGGCAGATCTTTACGCAGCCCCGGCAAGCCGAGACCGCGCGTTTCGTCTCGACGTTGACGCAAACCTTTCCGGACGCGTGGGCGGAATGAGCCTGCTGCTAGCGGGCCCCAGCCACTGACTGAGCCTGCTTGGCCGCTTGCTGCGTATAACGGTTCTGCGGCCGCGGCAGCCCCAGATTGTCACGCAGCGTACGTCCCTCGTATTCGGTTCTGAAGAGACCCCGCCGCTGCAATTCGGGCACGACGAGTTCGGCAAATTCACTGAGTCCGCCCGGCAGCCACGGCGACATGATGTTGAAGCCGTCCGCGCCTTCCTCCTCGAACCATTGCTGCAACTGATCCGCGATGCTCTGTGGTGTGCCCACCACCTGCTGATGGCCACGTGCACCCGCAATGCGCAGATACAGGTCGCGGATCGTCAGGTTTTCGCGGCGCGCGAGATCGAATAGTAGCCGCTGACGGCTCTTGCCGCCGTTGGTTTCAGGAAGTGCAGGCAACGGACCGTCTACGGGGTACTGGGAAAGGTCGATACCGCCTGACATATTCGACAGCAGCGATAGCCCGACCGTGGGGTGAATCAGCGCCTGCAGCGCATCGAACTTCGCCTGTGCCTCTTCCTGAGTACGGCCAATCACCGGAAAAATGCCCGGCATGATCTTCAGATGCTCAGGCTGGCGTCCGTATTTCGCCAGCCGCCCTTTGACGTCGCGATAGAACGCCTGGGCTTCTTCCAGCGTCTGGTGCGCGACGAAAATGACCTCGGCGGTTTGCGCGGCGAGTTCCTTGCCTGCGTCCGACGCGCCCGCTTGCACGACGACCGGCCAGCCCTGAGGCGAGCGTGCGACGTTCAGGGGTCCTCGCACCTTGAAGTGCTTGCCGCGGTGATTGAGCACGTGCAGCTTGTCCGGATCGAAATAGACGCCACTCTCCTTGTCGCGCAGGAAGGCGTCGTCTTCCCAGCTATCCCAGAGGCCCGCCACGATGTCGTAGAACTCGCGGGCACGTTCATAGCGCACGGCATGATCGGGATGCTGTTCGAAGCTGAAGTTGTGGGCTTCGGATTCCGTACTGGATGTGACGAGATTCCAGCCCGAGCGTCCGCCGCTCAGATGATCGAGCGAGGCGAATTTGCGCGCCAGATTGTAGGGCTCGTTGAAGGTGGTCGAGACGGTGGCGATCAAGCCGATATGCTGCGTCACCACCGAGAGGGCCGACAGCAGCGTCAACGGCTCGAAGTGATCGGCGCGGGCGGTGCGCGAGAGCGAAGGCAGATTCGTGTCGCGCACGCTGACGCTGTCGGCGAAGAAAATCGCATCGAACTTCGCACGTTCGGCAATTTGCGCGAGTTGCGCGTAGTGCGCGAATTCGAGTCCGCCGCTCGCGTGGGTATCCGGGTGACGCCATGCGGCGATGTGATGGCCGGTTTCCATCAGGAATGCGCCGAGCCTGATTTGCCGCTTGTTTTCGCTCATCGTTTGTTCCGTCAAATAGGGGTTGGGATGTTCAGCACGCGCTGCTTCACCATGCGAGGCGCCATTCGGTGATCGGCGCGTTGCGGGCGACGGAGGATACGTGTTGGCCACCGGGCGGTACGTCGTCCGCTTCGTTGTGCGCTGTGGTGCCGTCCTCGGCGAAATCGGCGAGGACTTCATCGCGCAGACGGATAAAGCGCGGATCGCTGCGCTCGCGCGGCCTCGGCAGGGCGACCTCGACGACGCGTTTGATGCGGCCAGGACGTGGCGCCATCGTCACCACACGATCGCCGAGATAGAGGGCTTCGTCGACGTCGTGCGTGACGAGGAGCATGGTGATGCGCTCGCGTTCCCAGATACGTTGCAGTTCGTTCTGCAGACGGCCACGAGTCAGGGCGTCGAGCGCGCCGAACGGCTCGTCGAGCAGCAGCACGCGCGGCCGGTTGACGAGGCCACGCGCAATCGCGACGCGTTGTGCCATCCCACCCGACAGTTGGTGCGGATAGGCCTGCTCGAAACCGGTGAGGCCCACCAGTTCGATGTGCTCAGCAACCGCTTCACGTTTCTCTTTGGCGGAGAGCGATGCGTTGCGTAACGCGGCGAGGATGTTCTGCGAAGCCGTCAGCCACGGAAACAGCCGGTGATCCTGGAACACAATGCCGCGTTCGAGTGACGTGTCGCGCACCGGTTCGCCGGCGACCCGGATCTCGCCGCCGTAGTCGGTGTCGAGCCCGGCTATCAGCCGCAACAGCGTGGATTTGCCGCAACCGCTCGAGCCGAGCACGCTGACGAACTCGCCCGGGCGCACCCGCAGGGTAATGTCGTCGAGCACGGCCAGCGCCGCACCGCGCTGAGCGTAATGCTTGCTGACGTGAAGAATGTCGATGGTGTCGGGGAGCGAGGTGGTCATGAACGAGAATCCAAAGGTTAGCGTAGCGAGCGCGCTCAATTCGAAGCGGGCAGGCGCCGTGCGAGCACCGCGCGTTCGACGGCACGCGCGAGGGCGTTGAGCGCCCAGCCGGTCAGCCCAATGACGATGATTCCGAATAGCACCAGATCCATGCGGAACTGCTCGCTGCCGTCGATCAGGGTGTTGCCGATGCCGCTGCCGGCAACCAGCAGATACTCGGCGCCGAGTGTGGCGAGCCACGAGTAGATCAACGCGAGATAGACGCCGGTGAAAATCGAAGGCAGCGCGGCGGGCAGGATCACGTAGCCGATCATCTGCAGGCGCGAATAGCGGAAGGCGCGTGCCACTTCGATATACGCACGCGGTACGGCATGAATGCCGTCGCAGGTGTGCGCGGTGACGGGCAGCAGCGCAGCAAGCGACAGAAAGACGATCTTTGCAGCGTCGCCGAGACCGAACCAGACGGAGATCAGCGGGATCCACGCGAACAAGGAGATCTGCTTGAACGTGTCGAAGCTCGGGCCGATCACGCGGGTCGCGATGCGTGAAAGACCTAGCGCGCTGCCGAGCAGCAGACCGCCGACGGTGCCGATCACGAAGCCGCTAGCTTCACGGGCGAGCGAGGCGGACAGCGCGCGCAGCAACGCACCGCTCGTGATCTGTTCCCAGGCGGTTTGCAACACCTGGCCGGGGCTCACCAGCAAGCCGCTTTTCACCAGATGCGCTTCGGAAATGGCCCACCACAGCGCAATAGCGACGACGGGAAGTACGACGCCGCGCAGGTCGACGCGACGCCGGCGTGATGTGAGCAGAACCTTTTCCGCCTGCGTCTTGTGGTTCTGGCTCGCCGGCGATGCGCAATCGCACGGGGGCGGTTCGTTGGGATTGTGCAGGCCAACACGACGGAGAAGAGAGGGGATGATTCGGCTCATAGGGCACTCCTTGGCATCGCAACCGCTTATTCACGAAAGGCGGACGGCTGTCCGCGACGCAGACGCGCTTCGAGCGCATCGAGCAGCCGGTTCATCGTCAGGCCGATAGCGCCGACCACCACCACCGCAGCCATCACCAGGTCGAGCTGGAACAGTTGCCTTCCGTAGACGATCAGATAACCGAGCCCTTCCGACGACGCCACCAGCTCCACCACCACCAGCGCGAGCCACGCCTTGGTGAACGCGAGCCGCACCCCTGTGGCAAGCGTCGGAACGGCGGCGGGAAGGACGATATAGAGGATGCGTTGCCAGCGGTTGTAGGCGAAGACGCGCGCCACTTCGTCGAGTGCCGTGGGGGTCTGCCGAAAGCCTTGCAGCGTGCTGAGCGTCACGGGCACCAGTGCCGCATGCGCGATCAGGATGTACTTGAGCGGCTCGCCGACGCCGACCAGCAACAGCAGGAACGGCAGCCAGCCGAGCACCGGAACCTGGACGACCGCGTTGAAACTCGGCAGTACATAGGCTTCCAGCGTGCGCGACAGCCCAAGCGCGGCGCCGATCAGAAAACCCAATACGGTCCCGACACCGAAGCCCACCAGCACCCGTTGCAGGCTGATTAGTGTGTTGTGCAGAAGGTCACCACTTCGCGCGAGATCCACGAAGGTCTCGTAGACGCGCTCGGGCGGCGGCAAGATTTGAGGGGCAATCCAGCCGCGCTCGCAGCCGACGGTCCACAGTCCGAACAGGATGGCCGGCAGCAGCCACGGAGCGAGGTGCCACGCCACTGAGCGCAGACGCTCGTGCCTGCGTAGCGCCACATGTGGCGCGATGTGGTGGCCGTCGCGTTTAGCGGCTTTAGCGGATTTAGCTGGAAGGGGGATCGCGGTTTCGCTCATGGTGACGCTCCGTCGTTAGCTGAGCGGCTTGCCTGCCGCGTCGTAGCGTGTCCAGTTGTGATCGAGCTGCAGCGTGTGCAGGGCATTGTCCAGATAGCTGGGCTCGAACCATGTGTCGACGTCGATCGGCTGGCGGATCAGTTTGAGGTTGAGAGCATTCTGAGCAACGGTTTTGTAGCGTGCGACGATGAACGGATCGATAAGCGGCGAATTGCGCGACTTCAAGGGCTGGTTGGCGAATTCAGCCTGCCATGACGCGTACGGGACACCGGTCCTTGCCCACAGCTTGAAGAGCGCATCGCGGTTCGCTTCGTCAGATGACCACTGTGCTCCCTTGACAAAAGTGGTTACGACACGCTGCACGATGTCCGGATGTGCATGATCGAAATCGTCGAGGACGAGCAGATGCGATTGCCGGGTGAACTGCGGGCCGTCGTTTTGCGACTCGTAGACGATCTTGACCAGCCCCTGGTCGCGCAGCTTGTACAGGTGATAGTCGCTGAACGAGGCGTCGATGCCTTTGGAGGCGAGTGCCGCGAGCGCGCTGGCGGTGTCGAGGTTGATCACGTGCAGATCGCGCTCGTCGAGGTGGTTGGCAGCGAGCGCGTTGTCGGCGACGAGTTGCAGGTTGGTGCCGCGAAAGATCGAAACGTGGCGGGCCTTCAGATCCTTGATCGAGTGGATATCTGAGTCGGACGGCACGGCCACCTTCACCCCTACGCGCACGCCCGATTCGAGCAGGATGCGTGTCTTCAGACCATTGGCGCGTGCCAGTACCGAGGGCAGATCGCCCTGGAAGGCGAAATCGAGCGACTTGTCAGCGATCGCCTCATTGACTGCGGGTCCCGCGCCTTTGAAGAACAGCCATTCGACCTTGATGCCGTCGGGCGCGAACTCCTTCTCGAGCAATTGCTGGATCTGCACGGTGGCAGCAGGCGAGCCGCCGAAGGTCGGCGGATCGCCTGTGCCTTGTTCCGCCACGCCGATCCGGATGACGGTGGGCTTGTCGGCATACGCATGCATGGCCGCCAGCGAAAGCGTGGCGGCCACGAGGACTGACTTGAGCAAACGAAGATATCGCATCGATTCGAGTTGGGCTAAAGAGAAGGGCGCGCCGGGGTGGTGCGCGGTTGACGCTGTCAGCGCGGTATCGTTTTGCCGGGCGAACGGGAGGCCCAGACATTCTTGTCGACGAAACTAGTGAGGACAAGAAAGGATTTGATCTATGCATATTGCCGCAGGTGTTTTTGTCAGCGAGCGAGTGCTTCATCGGTAAATGGTTCGAATTCCGTTGTGGTGATCATTTACATGTCGCAGCAGCGGAGAACGTCGTCGATGCATGGCAAAGCTGGGTCAAGCGATGCGCATATGGATAGCTAGTTTTCTTTGTTGTGCGATGTAGTTCAGAAAATCTATGCTGACGAGCTGATACGTTTCAGGTGGAGTACCCGCATGACAACCCAGTACACCTCGGCCCACGACGCCGCTCATACCTCTGCTACGGATGCTGAATTCGACGCGCGCTTCGCACCCGTGTTCGAGCGCATCGCGGCGGGCAGCATCGAGCGCGAGCAGAAACGCGAACTGGCCCACGAGCCGGTGCAATGGCTGAAAGATGCGGGCTTCACGGCATTACGTGTGCCACGTCGGTATGGCGGTGCCGGTGCCACGTTGCCGCAGTTCTTCCGGCAACTCACGCGCCTCGGCGAAGCGGACTCCAATCTGCCGCAGATCCTGCGGCTGAATTTCGGTTTTATCGAAGGCAGTCTCGAACGCGACGACGAAATATTGCGCGAGCGCTGGCTCACAAAGATCGCAGCAGGCCAACTGGTCGGCGCAGCGATTTCGGAGCGTACCGGTGCAACCCACAACTCCGTCACCTTGCAACGGACGGCCGAAGGCTGGCGCCTGAATGGTGAGAAGTACTACAGCACCGGCAGCCTGTACGCCGACTGGATCGACGTAGCGGCGCACGACGGTATCGACGACGTCCGCGTACTGGTGCGTGGCGATGCGCGCGGCGTCACGCGTCTGGACGACTGGGACGGCTTCGGCCAGCGCCTGACCGCGAGCGGCACGACGCGCTTCGATCAGGTCGAGGTTCCGGAAAATCAGTTCCTGCTGCGCTACAAGGGCTCGGAACCGAAACGCAACACTTCGCAACCTGCGTTCTATCAGACGGTGCATCTGGCGACGCTCGCGGGCATCGCCCGCGCGGTGCTGCGCGACGGCGTGGCCTTCGCGCAGGGCCGCACCCGCACCTTCGGCGTGCCGGGCCGCTCGAGCCCGCGCGACAACCCGCTGACACAGCGCGTGATTGGCCGCCTCGCGAGCCTGGCTTACGCCGCTGAAAGCGTCGTGGAAGCGGTGGCGCGCTCGCTCGAGAGGATTTATCAGGACCGTTTGGCCGGGCGGGCGCAAACGCAGGAGTACTTTGCGCTCGACATCGAGGTCTGGCAGGCGCAGCAGGTGGTGATCGGTCAGGTGCTGGAGGCTGCGACGCTGGTGTTCGAAGTGGGCGGGGCGTCGGCCACCAGCGAGACGCTGCGGCTCGATCGTCACTGGCGCAATGCCCGCGTGATTGCTTCGCACAACCCGGCCATCCAGCGCGAGGCCGCGATCGGCGGCTTCTACCTGAACGACACGGCGCCGAACGAGCGCTTCAGCCTCGCGCATACCAGCGTGGAAATTGAGGGGCAGGGTGCGGATACCCCCATGGCTGCTTGAGCATCCATCATCGTGCTTCTTTAGAAATCAGATTTTATTGGTTCTGCTTTCGATGTCGCGCTCGCATAGTACGTTTTGATGGCTATAGGCGGTGACGCTCAATGGGGTGCCGCGCCTCGCCAGCCCCTTCCGTTCAGTACGGAAACTGAACGGGCAAGACGGACGAGCAAGGAGATGTCATGACGGTTGCATTGGCAGAACGAAGCACACACGCGGCGCTGGCAACGGCGCGCGATGCCGCGTCGGCGGCGGGTTTGCCCTACGCCGGCGGAATTACGCCGCAGGACGCGTGGGCGTTGTTTTCAGCGGGTGAGGCGCTGCTGGTCGACGTGCGCACGGCCGAAGAGCGCAAGTTTGTGGGCTATGTGCCTGACAGTTTGCACGTCGCATGGGCGACCGGAACGAGTCTGACCCGCAATCCGCGCTTTGCCCGCGAACTCGAAGCGAAGACGGGCAAGAACGCCGTAGTGCTGCTGTTGTGCCGCAGCGGCAACCGCTCGGCACTCGCCGCCGAGGTGGCCGCGAAGGCCGGCCTGACGCAGGTTTTTAACGTGCTGGAAGGATTCGAAGGCGAGTTGGACGCGCAGCAACAGCGCGGCCGCCAGAACGGCTGGCGTTTCCACGGCTTGCCGTGGGCGCAGGACTAGCCAGTTTCAACATCGGGACGGGGAGCACTGACTGTGGCCGTATTTGACATTGACGATATCGTCCAATCGCTTCAAACAGTGCGCCAAAGCTGGCGTGAAGTGCAAAAGCGCTCCCTCGAACCCGGCGGGCGCGACCTGCCGGCACGCGAGGCGCTCGCCGGGATCATCGATACGCTCAAGGGCGTGCTGTTTCCGATGCGCCTCGGGCCGCCCGATCTGCGCCAGGAAAGTGAGAATTTCTACGTCGCGAATGCGTTGGATTCCGCGTTGCATGCACTGCTCGCGCAGGCCCGTCTCGAGTTGAACTACAAGGCGCGCCATCACGCGCGCTCCGACGAGTTTATCGAGGCGCAGGCGAGTCATGCGGTGCGCCAGTTCGCCGCCAGGCTGCCGGAGATTCGCAGCCTGCTCGACAGCGACGTGCTGGCCGCCTTTCACGGCGATCCGGCGGCGGGCAGCGTCGACGAGGTGCTGCTGTGCTATCCCGGCATTCTGGCGATGATTCATCACCGCCTCGCGCACGAGCTCTACCGGCTCGAGTTGCCTTTGCTCGCGCGCATCGTCGCGGAACATGCGCATGCTGCGACGGGAATTGACATTCACCCGGGCGCGCAGATCGGCGCCGGCTTCTTTATCGATCACGGCACGGGTGTCGTGATCGGCGAAACGGCCGTGATCGGCCAGCGGGTGCGAGTCTATCAGGCCGTGACACTCGGCGCCAAGCGCTTTCCGCGCAATGCCGCGGGCCATCTGGAGAAGGGGCTTGCCCGGCATCCCATCGTCGAGGACGATGTGGTGATCTATGCGGGCGCAACCATTCTTGGCCGCGTGACGCTTGGGCGGGGCTCGGTGATCGGCGGCAATGTGTGGCTCACCCAGGATGTTGCGCCGGGCAGTCACGTCACGCAGGCCGTGTCGCGCAACGAAGCCACACAGCCGGGGCAGGCAGCGCAGGCGTCCCACGTGCCGCCCGTGACACAGCTCCCGCAAGTCCCGCAAGCACCCCAGCCGCTTCACGCCCCCAATCCCGTCGCGAGCGCCGCGCCATGAGTACGCTCGTTAGAAACTTCGGCGCGGCGGTGCGTGAGTTGCGCGAGGCACGTGCGTGGTCACAGGAACAGCTCGCCGAGCATGCCGGTTTAAACCGGTCCTATGTCGGCGAGATCGAACGTGGTGGCGCGATTGCCTCGATCGTCACGGTCGACAAGCTCGCACACGCACTTGGCGTACCCATCTCCAGTCTGCTGCGCTCGTCGTTCGGCGGCGGCGCCACCGCCTCCGCCGCCTCTGCGACGCAGGCTTAACCCGCCGCACCTGCTCCCGCCACGCTGTCCAATGTGCTGAAGACGTCGAACTGACGTCTATAGCATGTTGAGTCCGGTCGGGCTCGGTCTTGATAATGACGCCGCGTCATAAGCTTTCCCGTTTTTCATCTATAGACCCCGGAGCCACACATGTCGACCATAGCGAGCGGCCATACGGCGCTTAGCGATAACGCCGCACGGCAACTAGCCAACGCCACCAAGACCGTTCCCCAACTTGCGACGATCACGCCGCGCTGGTTGACGCATCTGCTGCAATGGGTGCCGGTCGAAGCGGGTATCTACCGCCTGAATCAGGTCAAGAATCCGGATGCGGTGAAGGTTGCCTGCACGCAGCGCGAAGACGAAACGGTGCTGCCGCGTACTTTCGTACCGTATGAAGAAGATCCGCGTGAATACTTCCTGAATGCCGTGAGCACCGTGCTCGACGTGCACACGCGTATCTCCGATCTGTACAGCAGTCCGCACGACCAGATCAAGGAACAGCTGCGCCTGACGATCGAAACGATCAAGGAATTGCAGGAGAGCCAACTAATCAACAATCCGGATTACGGGCTGCTCGCCAACGTCGCCGAAGAACAGCGCGTATTTCCGCTGACCGGCGCGCCGACGCCCGACGATCTGGACGAACTGCTGACCAGGGTGTGGAAGGAACCGGCGTTCTTCCTGACCCATCCGGCCGCGATTGCCGCATTTGGCCGCGAGTGCACGCGCCGTGGCGTGCCGCCCCCCACCATCAGCCTGTTCGGCTCGCAGTTCCTGACGTGGCGCGGCATTCCGCTGGTGCCGTCCGACAAGGTTCCGGTGGCCGACGGCAAGACCAAGATCCTGCTGCTGCGCGTGGGCGACAAGCGCCAGGGCGTGGTTGGCCTGTTCCAGCCGGGTGTCGCGGGCGAACAGGGTCCGGGGCTGTCAGTGCGTTTCATGGGCATCAACAGCCATGCGATCGCCTCCTATCTGATTTCCCTGTACTGCTCGCTGGCGGTGCATTCGCCGGACGCGCTGGCGGTTCTCGATGACGTGGAGATCGGTAAGTACCATGACTATCCAGACACCTACAAGTAATCCGCTGGGTACCGGCGTGCCGCACGACGTCCCGCAGACGCTGCCGGCCGGCTTGCCCGATCCGGCGACGCTCGCGCGTCTCGCGACGGAATTCTTCGCCGCCTTGCCGGGTGGCGGGGTGTCTTCGTCTTCAGCGGTGCCTGCTGGCAGCGTGACGGATGCGTCGTCGTCGGCCTCGTTCGCATCGGCATTGCCGGTGGCGGCGCCGGTGTTGTCTACAGTAAGCAATCCGGCGCCGGCGGGTTCGCCGCTCGCGGGGCCGGGCGGCTTCGGCACCGGCGTGCCAGGCGCGGCGTTGCCGCAGGGTAAGGTGGCGGGGGCCAATCTGCTGCCCTCGGCGCCCACGCATGTGCTGTCGCTCGCCAATCGTGCGCCCGCGCTCGTGCCGCATGCGGTTGCACAGAATGGCTTGCCGGATAGCGTGGTGACGATCGCGCCGGCCCTTGAGCCACGCTTTGGCGGCGTGGCATTGGGCGTGCCTGAGGGCCACGGCGCAGAGCGTCCGTCGGCGGGCGGTGCTTCAAGTGGGCCAGTCGCTGCGTCACCGTATTACTTTCTCAATGAGCAAACCGGGACGCGGCACAGCGGAGCGTCCGGCGGTCAGGACATTGTCGTGCCGTTGAGCGATTCCGTCACCGCACAATCGTTCGGCCTGCCAGGCGAAGCGGATCTGCGCTCGCTGTTATCCGTGCAGCGGTTTCCGTACGATGCTGGCCCGCGGGACCCGGTCGTGGCACATAACAGCGGCGCTTCGCGCTACTTCGTCGACGAAGCGCATACGTCCGCCGGACCGGCGAAAACGTCGCACGGTGTGCCAAACGCAGCGGCCTCGGCGCATCCGCCGTTCGATGTCAACGCTATCCGGCGCGATTTTCCGATTCTTGCGGAACGGGTTAACGGCCGTCAACTGGTTTGGTTCGACAACGCGGCGACGACGCATAAACCGCAGGCCGTCATCGACCGCCTGGCGTATTTCTACGCACACGAGAACTCGAACATCCATCGTGCCGCCCATGCGCTAGCGGGTCGAGCAACGGATGCGTATGAGGCGGCGCGCAGCAAGGTGCAGCGTTTTATCGGCGCGGCCTCGCCCGATGAAATCATCTTCGTGCGCGGCACCACCGAGGCGATCAATCTGATCGCGAAGTCCTGGGGTGTGCAAAACGTCGGCGAGGGCGATGAAATCATCGTCTCGAACCTCGAACATCACGCGAACATCGTGCCGTGGCAGCAGCTTGCCGCGCAAACCGGCGCGAAACTGCGGGTGATTCCGGTCGACGATTCCGGCCAGGTGCTGCTCGACGAGTATCGCAAGCTGCTGAACGACCGCACGAAGATCGTCTCGGTGACCCAGGTCTCGAACGCGCTCGGCACGGTGGTGCCGGTCAAGGAGATCGTCGAGATGGCGCATCGTGCCGGTGCGAAGGCGCTCGTCGACGGCGCGCAGTCGGTGTCGCACATGCGGGTCGATGTGCAGGCGATCGATGCGGATTTCTTTGTGTTCTCGGGCCACAAGGTGTTTGGGCCCACCGGGATCGGCGTGGTGTACGGCAAGCGAGCGATTCTCGAGGACATGCCGCCGTGGCAGGGCGGCGGCAACATGATCGCCGACGTGACCTTCGAGCGCACGGTGTTCCAGCCGCCGCCGAACCGTTTCGAAGCGGGTACGGGCAACATCGCGGACGCGGTGGGACTGGGCGCGGCAATCGACTACGTGACGCGCGTGGGCATTGAGAATATCGCGCGTTACGAGCACGATCTGCTTGCCTACGCGACGAGCGTGCTGCAGCCGGTACCGGGCGTACGGTTGATCGGTACAGCGAAGGACAAAGCGAGTGTGTTGTCGTTCGTGCTGAAGGGCTATGAGACGGAAGAGGTCGGTCAGGCGCTGAACGAAGAGGGCATCGCGGTGCGCTCGGGACATCACTGCGCGCAGCCTATTCTCAGGCGTCTCGGTGTCGAGGCGACCGTGCGGCCCTCGCTCGCCTTCTACAACACCTGCGATGAGGTTGATGCGCTGGTGTCGGTGGCGCGGCGGTTGTCGGCCCGGCGTTAAGGCTGGTTAGCGGCAACGCCGTAACGGGACCCTCGCGCGCGGACTGCCGCGCCGGTCGCGAGGCGTCCCGCCTCACTTCATACCGCTTCGAACGCGTCGAGCCGTTCGAGCACTTGCCCGCGCAGATCGGCGAGCACGGGGTCGCGCCGGTCACGTGGCCAGGGACGTGCGACGCGGTATTCACGGTCGATGCGTCCAGGCGCCGCGGCCATCAGCAACACGCGGTCGCTCAGGTACAACGCCTCGTCGAGATCGTGGGTGACGAGCAGCGCCGCGGTGCCATGCGCGCGCGTCAGCGACAGCAGCAGTGCCTGCAAACGCATGCGCGTCATCGCGTCGACGGCGCTAAACGGCTCGTCGAGCAACAACAGAGCGGGCTGCGAGAAAAGTCCTCTGGCGATCGCGACCCGCTGCGCCATGCCACCGGAGAGTGCCTTCGGCAAGGCATGCTCCTGGCCCGCCAGTCCCACTTCGGCAAGCAGATGTCCCACTCGCGGATCGCGGCCGCCACCACGGCCTGCTTCGAAGCCGACGTTATCGGCCACCGTGAGCCACGGCAACAGGCGCGGTTCCTGGAAGATCACGCCGATCTGCGGCGAAGGTCCGTGCTGCGGCACGCCGTTCACCTGCACTTCGCCCTGATACTGGCGGTCCAGTCCGGCGACGATCCGCAATAGCGTGCTTTTCCCGCATCCGCTTGGGCCCACCAGGCTGACAATCTCGCCGGGCGCGATGCGCAACGACAGATGGTCGAGTATGGTGCGAGCCGCGTAATGTTTGGCCTCGACGCGCACGTCCAGCAACGCTGCTTCAGCCGGCGCACTCATCGCTTCTCTCCTGCGCGTGATTGATCGCTGAATGCGTCGAAGGCATCACGCCAGTCCAGCACGCTGTTTTCGAGCCAGCGCATGGCGCCGTCGCTGAGCTTGCCAAGCAGGGCGAGCAGGATGATGGCGCCGAACACCAGATCGGGGCGGCCGGTTTCACGGCCATCGCTCAGCATGTAGCCGAGGCCGCGCGTGGCGGCGATCAGTTCCGCGGCGACCATGAACATCCACGCAAGGCTGAGTCCCGTGCGCAGTCCTGTGAAAATCTGCGGCAACGCCGCGGGCAAAAGGATGCGTGTGAATAGCGCGGCGGACTTCAGCCGATAAATCGCACCCAGTTCTACCAGCTTGCGATCGACGCCGCGAATCCCGGCCACCACGCTCAAATGCACGGGGAAGAACGCGCCTATCGCGATCAGCGTAATTTTCGGAGCTTCGTCGATGCCCATCCAAAGCAGCAGCACGGGCACCCACGCAAGTGACGGAATCGAGCGCAGCGCCTGGAAGCAAGGCTCGAGCAGGGCGTCGAGACGACGGCTCAGCCCCATCGCGGCGCCCATCACCAGCGCCAGCGCGGCGCCCATGCCGAAGCCTGCGAACACCCGCAGCGTACTGGCCGCGATGTGGCGCCCAAGACGCGCGGCGCCCATTTGCCAGAGCGTCTGTGCGATCGTGCTAGGCGCCGGCAGCAGGTGATCCGGAACGACGTTCGTGCGCACCAGCACTTCGATCAGCGCAAGCAGCGCAACAGGCAGCGCCAGGCCAGCGATATGCCAGCGGCGCAGACTGCTATGCGGCTGCGACAGCGGTACATCGGTATTGCTGGTGCCGTTCACTACGGACGTGTGCGGCGCGAAGTGCTCCGCTTCAGTCAGGTCGAACGGTAACGAATCGTCAGGAGCAGAGGCCATCAACTGGTTCTCACTGTGCCCTTGCCGCGGTCACGACCGGCTGGGCGATCTGCGAATCGACCAGGGCGTCGATCACCTGCGTCAGATCCGTGCCCGGCTTGACCAGTCGCTCCTGGACCAGAATCGGCGCGGCGGCCTTGAGCGCAGCAATCTGCTGCGCGCCCGGCACTGGCTGGCTGAAGTCGTTGCGCTGCAACTGCAGCTTGGCGACCGGCAACGATACTTTGGATTCCTCTGCGACGATCCTGGCGGCGTCATCCGGATGCGCGATGATCCACGCGCGCGCCTTTTCATAGACCTTCAGCACGCGCGCCACCGTCTCCGGATATTGCTGGAGAAACGCTTCGCGGGCGTTCAGAAAGCCGTAGGTATTGAAGTCGACGTTGCGGTAGAGCAGGCGGTCGCCGTCGTCGATCTGCGCGGCCGCCATGTGCGGATCAAGACCCGCCCATGCATCGACCTGGCCATTGGCGAGTGCCGTGCGGCCGTCCGGATGCTGCAGATTGACGATCTCCACGTCGTCGCGCGTCAGGCCCACCGTATGCAGCGCACGCAAGGTGAACAGGAACGGATCGGTGCCCTTGGTGGCGGCAATTTTCTTGCCCTTCAGGTCGGCGAGCGTCTTGATGGGCGAGTCTTTGCGTACCACCAGCGCGGTCCATTCGGGACGCGAAAAGATGTACACGGTCCTGATCGGATTGCCGTTCGCCTTGCCGAGCACGGCGGCGAGACCCGCGGTCGAGCCGATGTCGATCGCGCCGCTATTCAGATATTCGAGCGCGCGATTGCTGCCGAGACTCAAGACCCATTTGATCTGCGCATGGTCGGGCTTGAATTCATCTTCGAGCCAGCCGTAACGCTTGATGACGAGACTTTCCGGCGAGTAGTACGCGTAGTCGACCCGGATCTCCGGCGGTGTTGCGGCATGCGCCGCCGCCATCGTCGCGAGGGCCGCCGCCAGCACGGCCAGACGGCCCAGCGCACGATTGAAGAACCGCTTCATGTGGGGTCTCCCAGTATCCAGAGATGGGTGTGAGTAGACCGGTTAATGTAAAGAAAGTCGCCGCGTTCGGTAACTAACGAAAGATCACAAGGAAACCCGCGGCAGCGATATTGCGTGTATGGGGGAGTGGGGGCGGCGTTTGTCGGCGCTATAACGTCAGTCGCGACGTTGTGTTGACCGTGTTGCGCCTTTGCTTCTGGTGCGCATCTTGATCGTTACGGTATCGGGTGGGCAACGGGCCGTGCTCCGGCAATGCGCCGCACGGCCCGCCACGCTGCGCTCATCAATTCGGCTTCACGAACCTCAACGTCATCCGGTCCGATTCGCCGATTGCGGCAAAGCGCGCCTTGTCGACGTCGCCGCCTTCATAGGTCGGCGGCAGCGACCACACCCCATGCGGATAGTCCTTGGTGTCGCGCGGGTTGCTGCTAACTTCGCTGCTGCCGGCGAGCTCGAAGCCCGCGGCGCGCGCGTGCTCGATTACATAGGCCTCCGTCACATAGCCGCTGTCGATCATCTGCTGCAGCGACGTGCCCGGTGCCGCGCGATGTTCTTCAACGCCCAGGATGCCGCCCGGTTTGAGCGCGCGATAGAACGCGCGCAGGTTCGCGTCGAGCTGGCCGTCCTTGATCCAGTTATGGATATTGCGGAACGTGAAGACGCGGTCGACGTTGCCATTCGCTTCGAAGCCGCTGAACTGCCCTGCTTGCAGCGTGCCGACAACCACCTTACCGTAGACGGCTGGGGTTGCGGCGAGCTTGCGTGCGAACGCGGCGTCGCCCGCTTTCTCTTCGGCCGCGGCGGCCGGCGACGGGCTCTCGTACTCGGCCTCGTAGAGCGTGCCCCGATCGTGCAGGTAAGGCGCGAGAATGTCCGTGTACCAGCCGCCACCCGGGGCGATTTCAAGCACCGTTTGCGTGGGCGCGATCTCGAAGAACTGCAGCGTGCCTTGCGGATGGCGATAGACGTCGCGCGCTTTCGCGGCGTCGCTGCGCTGCGGGCCGGCAATGGCGGAGCCAAGCGAGGCGTCGCTGGAGGGCGCCGACGCGCAGGCTGCAAGAAGCAGCGCGGCGGATAGCCCGGCGAGTGTGTAACGCAGCGTGCGAAGCAACGGAGTGGAGTGGTGAGTCATGGCGCCTGGTATGGGTTCGAGTGGGCCGCTGCAAACATGGGCAAAAGCGGCAACAGGCCTAACGATAAGCGTTTGCGGCGCGCTTTGCACGCAGCCGGTTCGCAGGCAGTCCGTTCCGACGCCGCGAGACCCGCGGCGATGCATGGCGGAGTTCATCGGGGGTAGACACGTGGCCTGCACGCGCAGCGGATTAAGCGTATGTTATTTCGCGAGTTCGCTGTTTGCTCTGTTTGCTGCTGACGGGTGCCAACCTGGCACTACACGCCCCCGATAGCGAAACACAGACGATTAAAGAACCCTCTCAATCCCGCGTAGCCTGTAGGGTGATACGCGGTCGTCGATTCAAGCGGAGATTGCCTTTATGTCGACCCAGCCACGGCAATTGCGCCTCGGTGCCTTCATGCGACCCGTGACGATTCACACCGGCGCATGGCGCTATCCGGGCGCCTACCCGGATGCCAACTTCAATTTTGCGCACATGAAACGCTTCGCGCAGACGCTCGAGCGCGGTCGTTTCGACGCGTTCTTCATGGCCGATCATCTCGCCGTGCTCAACATGCCGGTGGGGGCGTTAAAGCGCAGTCACACCGTCACCTCGTTCGAACCGATGACCTTGCTGCCGGCGCTCGCTGCCGTAACTGAGCACCTCGGCCTGATCGCGACAGCGTCCACGACGTTCGACGCGCCGTATCACGTCGCGCGCCGCTTCGCCTCGCTCGACCACATCAGCGGCGGCCGTGCGGGCTGGAATCTCGTGACGACCTCGAACCCTGACGCGGCACTTAATTTCGGCCTCGAAGAACATGTTGAGCATGACGAACGATATCGCCGGGCGCGCGAATTCTTCGACGTCGTGACCGGCCTGTGGGATAGCTGGGCCGACGAAGCGCTGATTCGCGACGTGGAGTCGGGCATCTTCTTCGATCCGGAGAAGCTGCACGTGCTCGATCACAAGGGCAAATACTATTCGGTGCGGGGGCCACTCAATATCGCGCGTCCGGTGCAGGGTTGGCCCGTCATCGTGCAGGCGGGTTCATCGGAAGCGGGGCGGCAGATCGCCGCCGAAACCGCCGAGGCTGTGTTCACCGCGCAGACTACGCTTGAGCAAGGCCAACGCTTCTACGCGGATGTAAAAGGCCGCATGGAGAAGCTCGGACGCTCGCGCGACCATATGAAGATCTTGCCCGCGGCGTTCGTGGTGGTGGGCGACACGCTCGATGAAGCGCTTGAAAAGCGCGCACGTCTGGACACTTTCGTGCATTACGACAGCGGTATCGCCTCGCTTTCCATCGCGCTCGGGCACGATGTGTCGGGCTTCGACCCGGACGGCCCGCTGCCCGAGATCCCGGAGAGCAACGCGAGCCGCACCAGCCGGCAGCGCGTGGTCGAATGGGCCGAGCGGGACAAGCTGACGATTCGCCAACTGGCGCAGCGCATTGGCGGCTACTCGGGCCTGGAATTCGTCGGTACGCCCGCGATGATCGCCGATCAGATGGAAGCGTGGCTCGTCGGGGAGGGCTCGGATGGCTTCAACGTGATGTTCTCGCATCTGCCTGGCGGCCTCGATGACTTCGTCGACAAGGTGATCCCGGAATTGCAGCGCAGAGGGATTTTCCGGCGCGAATACGAAGGCGCGACGCTGCGCGAAAACCTCGGACTGCCGCGGCCGCAAAACCGCTTTTTCCCCGGTTGATCGTGGCGTGGTCGATGGCGCCCTTGAAACGGGGATGAAACGTTGGCCGGCCAACGTCTCGCGAGTGGCGTAGGTTGCTCGAGTACCACTTGAAACCACTTGCGGCCGCGCTGCGTATAAGCTTTGGGAGCAACGCCACCGTGCTCGGCAAGAGCGGCGTAGCTCGTCTATGCTGGTAAACAATGGCCGGTCGATTTCTGGCCGGCAAGACGTGGATCGTGCGCGACCCCATTCACTTTGTCGGAGGCAACATGAAGCTAACATCGAAGGTATTGCAGGCCGTATTGTGCGCAGCAGCGGTGGGCGTCGCCGCTCAGGCGGGCGCGCAGGGCCTCGCCCCGCAGGACGATGTGTACGCGCCGCAAAACGGCAAGCAGTTGATGCCGAATGCCGCGCTCGGCAGCGAATATCCGTCGCACGGCAACCAGCAGGCGGGTGAAATGAACCTCAACCCGACGGATCCGCGCGCGCAACTCGTCAACGGACTGCCGAACAATGTGGAGGCGGGCGGCTACGGCGCGCCGCTAGCTGGCGTGCGCACCAACGTGCAACCGCCTCCGTCGAACTGACCTGACTTACCTCTGGCGCGCGGCAGTGCCCGCGTGAAGGGGGGCCGTGATGCTCGGCCGCTGTCGACAACCTGCCCGCCGGGGACCGACCACGCTATTCGGCATCGACAAGTGGCGCTGGGTCAGGTCGCCGCTGTGCGATTTCGGCATTGAGATACGCCACGTACAGGCCGATCTGGCTGCCGCTTTTCAAGGTGAAATAGGGCAGCTGGAATATCTCTTCGAGCATCTGGGGAGGGATGCCTTCGCCGGTATTGACAATGTCGAGCCGCGTGGGTTCAGATCCCGAACAGCACGCGCAGCGTATCGTTCTGCACGATCACCGAGGCGCCGATCACGAGCAGGATGAACGGCAACAGCGCGGTGCCGTAGCGCCGGATCGGCGCGCCCAGCAATGGATGATTGACCAGCCAGACGGCACCGGCGCACCAGACGCCGATCATCGCGACGAACACGAGAGAAATCGCCACGCAATCGATGCGCGAATGCCCCGCGTAGAGCGGCACATAGACGGCAATGTTGTCCGAACCGTTGGCGATGGCGACACCGGCCACGGTCCACCACGACGAGCCCGGCGGCACGTGCCGCGCGGCGTCCGCCGGGTCAACCTCCGATGCGCGGCGTGGGCCGAAGCGCGTCCATGCCTTGGCGAGACCGACCGCAATCGGCAGCACACCCAGCACGCCGACGTACCCGTGCGGGAGACTCCTGAGCATCTCGGCCAGGCCGATCGCGACGGCGATCAGTGCCAGCGATCCCGCATATTGGCCGATGATCACCCGCCGCTTTGAGCCGCGCGCCTCGGCGACGAAGGCGAGCAGCACGAACAGGTTGTCGATGTTGGTGGCGGCGAAGGCGCCGATGGCGAGGGCGACGAGACTGAGCATGCGGGCAGGCCGGTGCGTGGAACGGGAGGCGACCCGCCATTCTGCCAGTAGCGAGGCTATCTGCGCGGGAAGGCGCGGCGGCGCGCGCGTCGCGGCCCTTACGCTACAATGCCGACAGCCTGAAAAATGGAATATCAATGAAGATCCGCACTCTATGTATCGCATCCGTAACGACCGCCGCCGCGCTGCTGGTGGGGTGTACGGCCGTCTACAAGAACACGGACGCGTGTGAACAGATGATGCGCAGCAAGCTGGTGGACGTGCCGCCCGAGCAGTTGCCCGATGCAAAGACCGGTAAGTTCTCCATCGACCACCGTGGTACCGGAATCGACGGCACGCGGGTCGTGGTCGAGGCCTCGCTGTCGCGTATGCAGACCACTGCGGAAGCGGCAGCCTCGGCTGCGGTGGCTGCGTCGGCCCCGCCGCCGGGTGTATCGGCGGCGAAGGCCAGTGCAAAAGCTGCCAAACCCAAGAAGCTGGTGAAGGCCGTGGCCGCCGAATGCACGTTCACGGGCCTGAATCTGGCGTCATTCCGGTGGCTGGCGCCGAAGGAACTGATCCAGACCACCGACAACGCGGCTAGCGGGACCGCAGAATAAGGGCGTTGCGGAATTACGCTGGCTCTGCTCTGCTCTGCTCTGCCTGCTCTGCCTGCTCTGCCTGCTCTGCTTTGTCTGCGGCGCCGGCTGGTTTTGCAGCGGCGCTCGCCCTGACCTTCAAGCGGTAGTAACGGCTGCAGCCGCTTGCGCGTTGCGCTTGCGGGTGTCGCGCACGAGCCGCAAGACGCGCTCGCCAAACGCCTCCGGACGTCCCTCGAAGAACCTTTCGACCGCCTTGGTTTCGATCAACTGGCGGCGCAAAGCCTCGCGTTCGTCGTGCTGCGTGATCATGCGCACGGCGGCGTCGATATAGGTTTCGACCGTGTCCGCCGTAGTCCAGGCTGGCACGCCGGCGCGCTCGAACAGGGCGCCGTCGATATGTTCGAAGACTTCCGGACCTGTCTTGCAGACGCCCGGTAAGCCAAGCGTAAACGCGTCCACAATCCCGTTGGTGTTGCCGAACGGGAACGGGCTCAGAAACAGGTCCGAGTGATCGACGCGCGCCAGATAGGCGCTGTACTGGTGAAAACCGTGCGTGACGGCGCCCGGCACCGCCTGGCTGATGACGCGGCGCATGTGCTTGAGCGGCAAGCCGTTGCTGTTGCCAGTCATGAAATGGAACTGGACGGGCAGGCCGGCACGCTCCTGAATCTGACGGCAGGCATCGAGGAAGGCCGGGTTGAGCTTCATCGGGCTGGCCGTGACGATGATCTGGATCGTCTCGCGCCGCGCCGGCACGCGCGGGGCGATGTCCGGCAGCACCTTTGAGGCGCGATACGGCTGACCGTCCTTGGGCAGCTTCAGCAGGCGTTCGCTGAAACAGGCCGGATCGCCGACGTAGTCTTCCTCGACGCTGATGTAGTCGATCTTGTCGGAGTGCGTGGTGGCCGGATGGCCGAGCGCCGCAATCTGCAGCGGCGCGATGCGCAGGTTCGACATGAACACGGTCGGCACGAACATCCCGACGCTCGGCGTATACAGCACGTCCGGCTGTTCGGCTTCGGCGAAATCGCGGATCGTTTTCAGGCACTCGCCGATATATTCCGGCCGCTCGAGTTCGATAAAGCGGTCGAAGACTGCACGCCCGACCTCATCGACCGCGTAGCCGAAGCCGAACCCGACCACTTCGAAATGCTCGCGAGCGGCCTCGATCGTCCGTGAATGGGTTCGATAGATCGAATGTGCGCCGCTGAACCATTCCGTGACCACGACCATCAACGGCTTCTTGCCACGTTGCGCGCGCCCCTTGGCAGGCGCCGGTTGGGGCGCGGGCAGGTCCGTCAGGCCCAGTTGGTCCAGCTTACGGCGCACCAGCACGTTGATATCCCGCTTGATCGCATGACGCTCGGGCATGTCGGCGTAACTGCAGAACATATAGGCGTTGTGCAGCACGGCCGTGGGCAGCTCGTCCAGGTCGTCGATCTGCTGCAGCTTGCCCGGCAGCCATTGCAGTAACGCTTCACGTTTGCCGTGTGCATGGGCCGAGCCATGGAAGAGCGGTGCCATCAGGACGAGTGCGAGACAGGCCGCGAGCGTTTTGTCGTGCGCCCACAGAGCGGCGATATCGAGCTCCTCGCAGGATTCGCTCGAGTAGAGCACGCACAGTTTCTCGATAAAGCGGTCGCCGGGTAGAAATACTGGACCGGACGGACCACGGGGATTCAGATGGCGGGTGATGTGATCGGCGTTGCCGAGCGCGGTGGCTGAAAACAGCACGCCGACCCATTCGTGCAGCGTCAGCATCAACCTGAAACATTCGGTGGCTGGACGAAAATCCGGGTCGGCAAACAGCGTCGAGGTCGCGCTCGCGAGGCGCGTGCAAAAGCGGTCGTGTTGCTCGTCCGCCGGCAGATCGTCGATGCCCGATGCGCGGAAATTTTCATCCAGTTCGCCGCGTTTGCTATGCAGAAGCGCCAGAAACGCGATGAACTGGATCGAGGCCTGATCGTACGCCCGGGTGTAGACGAGTTGCTCGAAGTCGTCGAGCGAGAAAGTGTCTTCCATCGATTCAATACTTTATAAAGATAGGCAGGACTAACAATATTGAGATGACGTCGGTCCAGAACCGAATTATCGCAGTTGGCTCGTATCAAATATGCCCGGTGCCGGACTTTAAGAATTTTCTATGTAGGAGAAGTTCGATCGACGCGCCGCGCGTTCAGAACGCGTAGTAAGGACCGGTGCCTGCGGAGGTCAGGCGTGACTCGATCGCGGTGTAGATCCGACGCCCGTAGAAGAACGGGAGGGCCCAGCCGAAACTGTTGCCGGTGATGCCGGCAAGATTGTCGAAGGCGTTGTTCCCGCTATTGAACAGCGTGGTCGAATTGCCGATCGAATAGGCGACCGTGGACGTGGTGCCGTCCGTCCCAGCGACGCTGGCAGTAACGGATAGCGGCGTAGAGGGGCAGTACCACAGGCCGCACTCGGGCAATCCGGCGTTGGCGATGAAGAGCGCATTCGAGCCGCTGTCCAGGTAGCTCTGCGAGTAGGTTTGGCCGCCGCTGACCGTCGTCACGTAGCCGCTCTGCGAATTCGCGCGCAGAACCGTCGCGCCGCCGAGCACGTTATCGGCTTGGGTGCCGATGCCGAAAATCAGCGATCCCGCGACCGACGGCGCGCCGGTGTCGGCGACCGCCGGCAGGTCGATGACCACGCCGCTGTTGTCGAGAGCGAATGCGCTCACCGGATTCGTGACCTGCTGGGCGAGCGGCTGGCTGCTGGCCTGGCAGGCGCCGCTCTCGGTGCAGCTGTAATACCAGCGCGGCAGGGCGCCATTCGCGCAGGCGCTGCCGCAATCCGCCGCGAACAATCCGACGCCCAAAATGCCGTTGCTGCGCAAGAGCGTGGTCGTCTGCATGGCGAGGCCCGAACCGGCGCAGTCGGACGGCACGGTCGGCACGGTGGGGTCGGCAATCAACTGGACCGGGAGCGCGGCGGCGAGTTGGCCGGCCATCCGCACGTCCGCGCTGCGCACCCCGCCCCAGGTGTAGCCGCCGCCGAACACCGCGCACTCGCCGGCTGTGCCGCCCCCGGACGGCAACGCCGCCAGTTGCAGGTTGGCGGGCAGGGCCGAGGCGAGGATACGCAGGCCTTGGGAGCCGGTGTCGACCTGAATGTTGTCGATCGTGGCGCAGTTGCTGGTGCCGGGAGCGCAGACCGTGACGCTGGTGGTCAGCATATTGCGGGTCAGACCGGGCGCCGCGGCTACGGCGATTGGCTGGACGTTCGGCGTGCTGGACTGGGGAATCGCCACCGGCGCGTTAGCCTAGGGCGCGCTTGCCGCACCGGAGGCTGCGGCTGGTGCTGTAGCCGCGCCGGTTGTACCGGTGCTGGCGTTTCCACCGCCGCCTCCGCCGCAGGCGCCGAGGAAGCTGCACACGAGGAGCAAGGACACGATGCGGATCGGCATGAGCGTGCTCCTTCAGCGCAGGTCGGCAGGTGTGACGCCCGCGGGCAGCGCCCCGGGCAGCCATGCGCGGCCCACATAGCTGCGCATCTGGCCACCCGACTCGACGACTACGTCGGAGCGGACGACGCGCGACGCGTGCAGGTCCTGGCCGGCGGCGAAGCCTTCGGCAGCGCCGGCCCGGTAGGAGGCGTTGTAGGCGCCGAGCAGGGCCGGCAGGTCGGGCATCGTGGGCCCCTGCCAGGTGTAGGCGAAGATCTGGCCGGTGCTGGCGGCGTATACGTTGACCGTCGTGCCGCCCGCATCGACCTGCGTGCGCATCAGCACCGCGCCGTTCAGGAGCGCCACCGGCGCGGCGTTTGCTCCCCCTGACGTGGCCGCCATGGTGTCGCCGAGCGCCGCGCAGGCATCCGTCATGGGAAGGAATACGGTCAGGGTGGCCGACAACGCGACGCTTCCACAAACAGGGATTGGGATCATCCTCGACAACCGCATGGCTGGCCTCTTCGTTCTTTTCAAGATGGTCAATTCAAGATATCACTGAGGTTTCCTGATCAATGCTGGCGGGGCGGAGCGAGCCGTTGTGAAATCTTAAAAATAGCGGCTGAGGGAACCGTAAATGGCTCGATAAAACAATGAGATAGTGCTTCTGACAGAGCACTCTGACATTGATGTGAGGAATGTTGTGAAGTGTTAAATCGCGCGTGCGCGTCGCGCCTTCAAAGCACTCGCAACACAGGATTTCCTAGCGAACTCGAAGCACATTCGCGGCGTTTTCGACCCGCGTTTCGCCCTCAATGCGAGTCGTGAATTCGATTGGTCAAAAGCGCCTTCGAGGCGCCGTAAAGCGCTCGCCAAACCGGCTTTTTGCACATGTTCGTCCGGGATCGGTAAAATAACGGGTTGATCCACGGAAACTTGCCGTGGCGTAGCGGAAGGATTCCCTGAACATGACTGATCTTCGTCTTACCAAGCGGTATGCAGTATTGCTGATGGCAGGCGGGCTGGTCGCCGGCTGCGGTACCTCGTCGCCGACCCAGATTGACTATAAGAGCGACTCCAGATCCAAGCAGGTGTCGTTGGCCGTGCCGCCGAACATGATCGAGGAGACGTCCGATCAGCGCTCGCTTCCGCCGCAGGGCGGCGAGACTTCGTTGTCCGCCCTCAAGCAGGTTCAGGCGCAGGCGCCGGTTTCCGACCTGACGGTAGCGCCGGTCGTCCAGGGTATGCACATCCAGCGTGACGGCACTGAAAGCTGGCTCGTGATCGACGGCAAGACGCCTGATCAGGCCTGGGCGCAGATCCGCCGGTTCTGGCAGGAGCAGGGCTTCCTGCTGGTGGTGGACCAGCGCGACAAGGGCGTGATGGAGACGGACTGGAACGAAACCCACGCGCAGATCAACGACGGCCTGATCCGCAATACGCTGTCGAAGGCGATGGGCAACTCGTACGTGGCGTCGGAGCGCAACAAGTACCGGACCCGCCTCGAAGCGGCGCCGAGCGGCGGCACCTACGTGTTCATCAGCCAGAAGGGCATGCAGGAAGCCCTCAGCGGCGCGAACAACGACTCGACCACGTGGCAACCCAAGCCGAACGATCCGGGTCTCGAAACGGAATACCTGAAGCGCCTGATGGCGTCGCTGGCACAGGCCGATGCGCGTTCCGCAGCGGGTAGCACGCAGAGCACGAGCACGGCCCTGTCGCCGGCCGGCACGCAGACGGCGCCGGGTGCGGGCGCTGCGGGGGCGAACTCCGCCGCGGCCAAGGCTGCTGCGGAAAACGTCGCCCTGTCGACGCAACCGCCCATGCCGGATCAGAACGAAACGTCGAACACCTCGGCGCAATACACGTCCACCGAACTCACGCTGGGCGAGCCGTATGACCGCGCCTGGTTGCGCGTGGGCATCGCGCTGGACCGCAGCAACTTCACGGTGGACAATCGCGACCGTACGCGCGGCCTGTATTCGATCCGCTACGTGGATCCGAAAGACATGAGGTCTGCTGAGCAGGGCTTCTGGAGCCAGGTGTTCCACGGCAAGACCGAAAAGGTCGCCAAGCAGTACCTCGTGAACGTGCGCGCGGTCACGCCGGACCAGACTCGTGTTGCAGTGGTCGACGACAAGGGCAATGTCGACTCGTCGCAGCCGGCCAAGGAGATCATGAGCCTCGTGGTCGATCAGTTGCGCTGATTCGCCGCCGGTTCTGCCAAAAACCCGCCTGGGATGGTTTCCAGGCGGGTTTTTTGTGTCCTGGCGCGGCCGCGCCGCTATGGAGCGGGGGCCACTTTTTGGCTTTTCAGGTATCGGCGCGGGTAGGGCGGCGTGGCCCCACCCATGGGATTCGCTTGATCACCCCGGTAGAGAGCGCGGTACCGATCAGGATCACCACGCCGCCTTCGAGCATGCCCGCCGAGACGGTTTCGCCGAGGAACAGGGCACCCCACAGGATGCCGAAGATGGGGATGACGAACGTCACGGTAATCGCCCGTGCCGGACCGATGGTGGCAATCAGATGGAAGTACAGCATGTAAGCGACGCCGGTGCAGGCGACGCCCAGCGCGATCACCGCGCCCCACGCGTGCAGCGAGATGGGAGCGGCCGGCCAGTAGAGCGCCGCCAGCGGCACCAGCACGACGGTGGCGCCGATCATGGTGCCGGTGGCGACCGTGAGCGCGTCGACGCCTGTCAGATACCGCTTCGTATAGTTGGCGGCAACGCCGTAGAGCAGCGTCGCGCCGAGGCCGGCCCCAGCGGCGAGCGCCGCGGTCATGGGGGTCGCGCTGCCGCCATGCGACGTCGCGATCTGATCCCACACGAGCATCGACACCCCGAGGAAGCCGATCACGAGGCCTGCGCTGCGTAGCGCGCTGAGCCGGTCCTTGAGCCATACGAAGGCCACCAGTGCGCCCCACAGCGGCGCGCTTGCGTTGATCACCGACGTGACCCCCGCCGACAGGGTCAATTCCGCGTACGCAAACAGGCAAAACGGCGCGGCCGAATTCAGGATGCCGACGACCAGCAGCGGCACGGCGCGGCTCCTCAGCGTGGCGAGCGACTGGCGCAGCGGGCGCCGGGCGACCAGCACGATTGCCAGAGACAGCGCACCGATACCGACCCGCAGCGCCATCAGCGGCGCGACCCCGAAATCGGTCACACCGACCCGGATGAACAGGAACGACGCGCCCCATAAGGCGGCGAGCAAGGCAAGCTGGAATATGTTTCTGGAATTCATGGAAGGCACGCCACGCGCGGTTGAGTCGAAACGTGAGGGGATAGTACCAGCGTGGCTTTGTGAATATTTCACGCTGGAATGAAACAGCAAGATTTCCTTGGCGGAAGCTGTTCCCGGTGTTTAATCCTAGGCGTCCCGCCCACTTGTGTAAAACGAGCAATACTCACCGATATGTGAGAGCAATTGACAGATGGGAGGTGGCAAAAACAGAGGTGGCAAAAACAGAGGTGGCAAAAAAAAGGCACGCCCGCAGGCGTGCCTCTTCATGACCGCGAGCGCTCGCTCAATGCGGAATCATCCACTGCAGGTAGTTCTGCTGCAGCCACACGATGATGCCGAGCACGATCGTGAGGATCAGCGAGTGCTTGAACGTCTTCGCGAACACGACGCCTTCCTTGCCTTTGAGTTCGGTGGTGGCGACGCCGGTGGAGATGTTCTGCGGCGAGATCATCTTGCCCATCACCCCGCCTGACGAGTTGGTTGCCGCCATCAGGATCGGGTTCAGGTTGAGCTGGTTAGCCGCCACCACCTGCAAGTTGCCGAACAGGGCGTTGCCGGAAGTATCGCTGCCCGACAGGAACACGGCGACCCAGCCGAGGAAGGCCGACACCAGCGGGAAAAACGCGCCGACCGACGCCACACCGAGACCGAGCGTGTAGGTGAGCCCCGAGTAGTTCATCAGATAGGCGAGCCCGACGATGGTCGCCACCGTCAGGATGGCGATGCGCGTCTGCACCCAGGTATCGACGATGGCGCGGCCGAATTCAGCCACCGACAGGCGCACCAGCAGCGCTGTGATGATCGCCGCAACCAGGATAGCCGTGCCGGTGGCGAGCGGCTGGAAGTCCCAGATGGCCGCATACGGCGTGTGGTACAGCGTGATGTAGACCGCCTTGTTGAGACCGGGCCACGCCACCTTGACGTCGCCGATCGTGAACACCTTGGCGATCGTCCAGACGATCACGACCACCGAGACGATGATCCACGGATACCAGCCCTGCGCACCGCTGATCTTGCTGTCGCGGACTTCGCCGATGCGGTCGATGTTGACCGCGAACTTCGGGTCGACGGCCGGCTTCCAGACCTTCAGGAAGGCTACCGTCAGGATCAGCGAGACCAGCGACGAGAGCACGTCGGTCAGGCTGTAGTTGACGTAGTTCGAGGCGAGGAACTGGGTGACGGCGAAGCTGCCGCCGGCTACCAGCAGCACCGGCCAGATGCGCAGCATGTTGCGAAAGCCCGCATACACGGCGATCACGTAGAACGGCAGCAGGAACGCGAAGAACGGCAACTGGCGGCCGATCATCTGGGCGAGGCTGTCGGCCGGCAGGTGGGTGACCGCGGCGAGTACGGTGACCGGCACGCCGAGCGCGCCGAAGGCGACTGGCGCGGTGTCGAAGATCAGCGTGAAGGTCAGGGCCTCGAGCGTCGGAAAGCCGAGCATGATCAAGAGCGAACTGGTGATGGCAACCGGCGTGCCGAATCCGGAGATGCCTTCGAGCAGCGCACCGAACGAGAAGCCGATCACGACGAGCACGATGCGCCGGTCGTTCGGCAGGTTGTCGATCATCCACATGCGGAACGCCTGGAAGCGGCCCGAGCGCTGCGCGATGTTGTACAGCAGGATCGCGGTGACGACGATCCACATGATCGGCCAGAGGGCGAAGACGGCGCCGGCGATCACGGTATTGATGGCGAGCCCGACCGGAAACTGCCAGCCGAAGATCGCCACCAGCAGCCCGACGATCAGTCCGGCGAGCGAGGCCTGCCAGGCAGGGCGCCGAGCCCAGCCGAGCAGCACCAGCACGACCAGGATCGGTAGCGCGGCGACGAGGAACGACGGCAAGAGCGAATTGCCGATGGGGGTCAACAGTTGGTGAAACATCACGTCTCCTTCTTTGTTGTTCGAGTCGGCGCGACGGACTGCTTGTTATGTGACGCGTCGGATTGGGCAGGACGGATGGCGGTATGGCTGCGTGTGGTACAGCACCGGAATCGCGTATTTAAACAGATAGTGCACATACGGTTTCCAGCATAGAGCCCGCGCTGGCGCAGTCAAGACGGGAAACTACGGGAGGGGCGGCAGTCAGTGGCGCGGATGGCGGGCGGGTGACCTGCCGGTGGCGCCGGGTTGGCGCTGCGGTCAGATTGGGAGATTGAAGCGGGGAGCGGCGTGATGCTGCGGATGGAACAGAGACCGATGGCGACGTAGTGGTGAAGCGTCGCGGCGGGCGCGGCCATTCAGACCGCTCGCCGCCGTTCATAGCGCGCCGCGTAAGCGTAGAACTCAGTGCCAATGGCCTCCTCCGCCGCCGTGCCAGCCGCCACCCCAGCCGCCGTGCCAGCCACCACCCCAGCAGCAACCGCCGCCCCAGAATCCGGCAAAGCCGACCGAGACCGACGGTCCGTAGTACGGGTAACCATAACCGTAGCCGTAGTAGGCGGGGTAGGCCGGATAGGGATAGTAGGCCGGCGCGGGATAGGCCGCATAAGCGGGCGCCGGGGCCGGTGCGTAAACCTGTTGTTGCTGCTGCGTCGACGCGTACGACGCGGACGGCACCACGTAGGACCCTGAGGCTGTGACCGAGGGCGGTGGCGGAGCCGGGATAGGGTCGTGGTCGTTCAACGCCGGCATTGGTTCGCCGCTGGCCGTGACAGGTACCGCGGCCTGGGTAGACGAGCCCGGCACGGTGGGGTAATAGCCGTTCGCGCCGTAGGGATAATAGCCGTAGGGGTAATAACAACCTGCCAAGGCAAGCACCGCAGCCGCGGCGGCGAGGCGGCTGGTAGCCGAAAGGGGTCTCATGGCACGCTCCTGATGCGTCTGGATGCCGCGACGGTAGATATTGATGATTTACAAAACGGCATCATCCACTCAGCTTACGCCGTGCGGCCCAGTGCAAGGTTGCAAAGTCGTTACCGCTTATTTCAGCGCCTTGCCGAGGATGCTTTGCCCCTGCGGGGGCCGCCGAGGCTTCCCTGAGCCTTCACAGCGCATCGCCGGCTTGCGGCGAGTCTTACGCGCAAATGCAAGAGCCCGCCGGCGGCGGGCTCGATGCTGCTTGGCTGGCGGGCGGGGGCGGCGCGTGCTGCGAGTGTCGCTCCCGCGTGCCGGCCTTACTGCCGCTGATAAATCTCAGCACCCTTCTTCATGAACTCGATCGACTTCACTTCCATGCCTTTCTTCAAGGCTTCGTCGTCGGAGACGCCTTGCTGCGCTGCGAACTCGCGCACGTCCTGGGTGATCTTCATCGAGCAGAAGTGCGGGCCGCACATCGAGCAGAAGTGCGCGACCTTGGCCGAATCCTTCGGCAGCGTTTCATCGTGGAATTCTCGCGCCTTGTCCGGGTCGAGGCCGAGGTTGAACTGGTCTTCCCAACGGAATTCGAAGCGGGCCTTCGACAGCGCGTTGTCACGCACCTGCGCACCCGGATGGCCCTTCGCCAGATCCGCCGCATGTGCTGCCAGCTTGTACGTGATGATGCCGGTCTTGACGTCGTCCTTGTTCGGCAGACCCAGGTGTTCCTTCGGCGTCACGTAGCAGAGCATCGCAGTGCCGAACCAGCCGATCATCGCCGCGCCGATGCCCGACGTGATGTGGTCGTAGCCGGGAGCAATATCCGTGGTCAACGGTCCCAGCGTGTAGAACGGCGCTTCGTCGCACCATTCCAGTTGCAGGTCCATGTTTTCCTTGATGAGCTGCATCGGCACATGACCCGGGCCTTCGATCATCGTCTGCACGTCGTGCTTCCACGCAATCTGCGTCAGCTCGCCGAGCGTCTTCAATTCGCCGAGTTGCGCTTCGTCGTTCGCATCGTAGATCGAACCCGGGCGCAGGCCGTCGCCGAGCGAGAAGGCCACGTCATAGGCCTTCATGATTTCGCAGATGTCTTCGAAATGCTCGTACAGGAAGCTTTCCTTGTGATGCGCGAGACACCATTTCGCCATGATCGAGCCGCCGCGCGACACGATGCCGGTCATGCGCTTCGCGGTCAGTGGCACGTATTGCAGACGCACGCCGGCGTGAATCGTGAAGTAGTCGACGCCTTGTTCGGCCTGTTCGATCAGCGTGTCGCGGAAGATTTCCCACGTCAGGTCTTCAGCTTTTCCGTTGACCTTTTCCAGCGCCTGATAGATCGGCACCGTGCCGATCGGCACCGGCGAATTGCGGATGATCCACTCGCGCGTTTCGTGGATGTGCTTGCCGGTGGAGAGATCCATCACCGTGTCGCCGCCCCAGCGAATCGCCCAGGTCATCTTGTCGACTTCTTCACCGATCGACGAGGTCACCGCCGAGTTGCCGATGTTCGCATTCACCTTCACGAGGAAGTTACGGCCGATGATCATCGGCTCGCTTTCCGGGTGGTTGATGTTGTTCGGGATGATGGCGCGGCCGCGTGCCACTTCTTCGCGCACGAATTCAGGCGTGATTGCCGTGAGACCGTTCGGACCGAATGCGCTCGCGCCGAACGCTTGCCCCGGATGCTGGCGGCCCATCATCGCGGCGAGCTTTTCGCCGTTCGGACCGCTCGTCTTCAGCGTTTCCAGATACGCGGCGCGTTGCTGGTTTTCGCGGATCGCGATGTACTCCATCTCCGGCGTGACGATGCCTTTGCGCGCGTAGTGCATCTGCGAGACGTTGGCGCCCGCGTTGGCGCGGCGCGGCGTGCGGTGAAGGCCCTGGAAGCGCAGTTCGGCGGTCGCTGTATCGGCGGCGCGTTCACGGCTGAAGTCGCTCGAGAGGCCCGTCAGTGCTTCCGTGTCGCCGCGCTCTTCGATCCAGCGCTGACGCAGCGCCGGCAGCCCGGCGCGGATGTCGATGGTGGCTTCCGGATCTGAGTACGGGCCCGACGTATCGTAGACAAACACGGGCGGATTCTTCTCGCCACCGAAGCTGTCTGGTGTATCCGACTGGGTGATTTCGCGCATCGGCACGCGGATATCGGGGCGCGAGCCAGTGACGTAGATTTTGCGGGAATTCGGCAGCGGGGCGACAGCGGCCGCATCGACGTGAGCGTCGGCGGAAAGGAACTTCGGGTTGGCGTTCATGCGGATCTCCATGCAAAGCTATGTGGGGCCGCTAAGCAGGAGACGAGATGGAAGTTGTCGGAATGCGCCATGACGATGAGGCGGTGCTGCTGTGGCGAATTCCGTACGCTTCCCTGCGCTGGCATTATCCAGATCAGGTTCAAAGGGTATTTCTCACCCACGCAGCACAGACCTCCAACCCCTGTGCGACGCAGGACCCCCGCGTTAGCAGCGCACACAATACACCGCCCGTGCGGTGCTTGGCAACCGGTCTCGAAATGGGCATTGTCCGATTCTGGTCCGGCTTACAGCCGAGGAGGCTTGTCTCGATTAGGCTGCGCGGCGTGATGCGCCGCAACATGAAAGGTGGCGCTGGCTAGCTCACAGCGTCTACAGCGTGAAATCGTCGGCGGCTTCGGGCTGAAACAGGATCTGCTCGATTTTCAATGTCTGTTGCGCGCCGCTTGGCGGCGTGAAGCGGATCGTTTCGCCGCGTTTCGCCCCCAGCAACGCGAGGCCCGCCGGCGAAAACACGTTCAGCCGGCCGCTGCCAAAATCGGCGTTCGGCGGATACACCACGGTCCAGGTCATCTGTTCGCCGCTTGCCTGGTCGGCGAGCGTGGCGCGCGAATTCATCGTGACGACGTTGGCGGGGATCTCGTGTGCGTCCACGATCACCGCGCGCAGCAATAGCTCATCGAGCATGTCTTGCAGCCGCGCATCCGCGCCGGGCATGGCGGCGTGTTTTTCCAGACGGGCGACGTCGAGTTCGGTGAGATAGCAGGTTTTGGTCGTCTTCATGACGGTGCTCCAATTCGATCTGTGTAAAGGGACAGCGTGCGTACGAGATCGGCCCGGAGCCCGACCCACGCGGCTCCGGCGAGGAGGTGCGTTCAGGTCAGACGCCGGGCAGCGGAGAGTGGGAGCGTTCGCTGGCGGGAGGTTTGGCGCGAGTCTCCGACGCGCGCGCAGCCGACCGTGCTGCGCAGGCGCAGACGGGACAGGGCACGGTTGAACGGAGTACGCATAGGGGACCGCAGATAGGGTGAGAAGAGGGGCCGAACGAGACGGCACACATAGTAGGTCGATGGTAGCACGCTGGCGGTTCGGCTTCCGAGGCCCTGGCTGACTCGTTTTGACGCAGCAGGCTGCGACGGCCGCGGATGGCAGATGTTCTTCGAGTGGAGACACCTCCGCCGCTTCTTGCCTTACTCACACAAAAAAATTTCTGATCCTCTGTCATAACAGCCGACGCGGGTCGACAAACGTGCAGATTCCCAGATGGAGGCTGCCATGCATCCCCTCATGCGTCCCCACGTGCATCCCCACGTGCATCCGCTTATGCGTTCGGTCACCCGTCGCTTTGCCGACTCGTCCTTCGTGCGCGCCGTCGTGATATTTGCCGCGCTGGCCACGAGCGGCGTCGCTCAGGCCGCCGCTTCGATGTGCACGGCGCACAGCCCGGCCCACCGCGTCGCGCTGGTGGAGCTATACAGCAGCGAGGGCTGCAATAGCTGCCCGCCGGCGGACCATTGGCTCGGCCAGTGGAAAGACAGCGGCGCCGCTCAAGGCATCGTGCCGCTTGCCTTGCATGTCGACTACTGGAACAGCCTCGGCTGGACCGACCGCTTCTCGCAGCATCGCTTCACCGAACGGCAGCAGACCCTGACCGATCTTGCCGGCGGCCACACGATCTACACGCCGGAGATCTTCGTGTCGGGCCGTGAATTGCGCGGCTGGTCGCAGCCCGCGAGCTTCGACGAGCGTATCCACAAGGTGACCGCCGAGCCGGCGCAGGTCGATGTCGCGCTTGAACTTGTACCGTCCGCCCAAGGCACGAGCGGCTTCGGCGTCGACGCGCGCTTCACGTCCAAAGCCTCCATCCACGACCCGTTGAACGCTTACGTTGCCGTCTACGAAAACGCACTGACCTCGCAGGTGCACGCCGGCGAAAACAACGGCGCGACATTGCATCACGAACGCGTCGTGCGGCAATGGATCGGGCCAGTGCCGCTCGCGGAAGGTAGTGCGCAGATTCGTCGCGAGATCGTCCTCGATCCGGCGGACGCGGCAGACAGCCCCGCGCAGACCGGCAAGTTCGGCGTGGTGGCCTTCGTCGAAAACGCCGCCACCGGTGAGGTACTGCAGGTGGCTGAACTGGCTGCCTGCCACTGAAGGGCCCTGATATTCGTCGAGGTTCGCCGCACGCGGCTCAGGTTCGCCGATGTCCCAGACGTCCGCAACCATGCGCCGCCCGCAGCGCCTCAAGTTCTTGATTCACGGAGATGCACATGGCAACCCCTCACGCTTTATCCGACACAGCGCCACCCGCCGCGTCGCCGCGCAGCGGACCGATTCATCCGGTCTGGGTACGCGTCACGCATTGGCTCAATGCGCTTGCAGCGATCACGATGATGCTCTCCGGCTGGCGCATCTACGACGCATCGCCGATCTTCAAGAGCTTCGTGTTTCCGCCTTCGCTCACGCTCGGCGGCTGGCTCGGTGGCGCGTTGCAATGGCACTTCGCGGCCATGTGGCTGCTGTTCTTCAACGGCCTCCTATATCTCGCGCTCAACCTGGCGAGCTTGCGTTTCTTCCGCAAGTTTCTGCCGCTTTCGCCGCGCGCCATTCTGCACGACTTCATTGCCGCGCTGACCGGCAAGCTCTCGCATGCCGATCTGCGTGTCTACAACGCCGTACAGAAATTCGCGTACCTGTTCGTGGTGTGCGACCTGATCGTGCTGGTGCTCTCGGGCCTCGCGATCTGGAAGTCGGTGCAATTTCCGCTGCTGCGCGAACTGATGGGCGGCTACGACAAGGCACGCATCGTGCACTTCTGCGCGATGTCGCTGATGGCCGCTTTTATCGTCGTGCATCTGGCGATGGTGGCACTCGTCCCGCGCTCGTTGCTGGCGATGCTGCGCGGCCGCTAAGGATAATCACCATGACCACACCAGACAAAAAACTGGCCCGCCGCATTCTCTCGAGCAAGCTCGACCGCGAATCGATCCTGATCGATGCACGCCGCGAACTCAGCATGCCGTCGCGGCGCCTGTTCGGCAAACAGTTGCTCACGATCGGCGGCCTGTCGATGCTGACCGGCTGCTCGCTCACCGACGACAAATCGGTGAACGCGTTTCTCACGGCCGTCTCGCGTCTGAACGATCGCGCCCAGGCGTTTATCTTCGATCCTAAGCAACTCGCACCCACCTACACCGAAGCGCAGATCACGCGGCCGTTCCCGTTCAACGCGTTCTACGACGTCGACTCCGTGCCTCAGGTCGATGCTACGGACTACCGACTGAAAGTGAGCGGTCTTGTCACCGGCCAGCGCACATGGACGTTGCCCGAGTTGTACGCGCTGCCGCATGCCGAGCAGATCACGCGACATATCTGCGTGGAGGGCTGGAGTGCGATCGGCCGCTGGGGCGGCACGCCGTTCGCCGACTTTCTGCGACGCCTTGGAGCCGATACGAGCGCGAAATACGTCGGCTTCAAATGCGCCGACGACTACTACGAAAGCATCGACATGGCGACGGCCCTGCATCCGCAGACGCTCCTCACATTCGAATACGACGGTGAGCGCCTGCCCGCGAAATACGGCTTCCCGATGAAGCTGCGCATGCCGACCAAGCTCGGCTACAAGAATCCGAAGCACATCGTCGAGATGTTCGTCACGAATACGTACCCTGGCGGCTATTGGGTCGACCAGGGCTACAACTGGTTCGGAGGCTCCTGACGCGCGCGGGTTGGGCCCGACCCTCGAGCGGCAGAAGCTTCGGAAACACGCCGGCATGACCGGCTCTCTCTATCCACAACAAACGGAGTTATCCCATGAAAAAGTTCGCAATCGCAGCACTGGCCGTGGCTTTTCTGACAAGCGGAACGGCAGCCTTCGCGCAGGCAAGCGGAGCCATGTCGAACGACGCGATGTCGAAGGACACCATGAAGAAGGACAGCATGGCAAAAGACACGATGGGCAAGGACAGCATGAAGAAAGACAGCATGTCGAAGGATTCGATGAAGAAGGGTGATGATGCAATGGGCATGAAGCACGAAGCATCGGGTGCGATGGCGAACTGATCCGGGTTCGATCCGGGTTCGTTCGAGCCATGCAGGTGCGGCAAGCGCAGGCCGGGGACCATCCCCGGCCTGATTGCTTTGCGGATACAGAATTTACGATTCTTTCATCGACCCCCAGCGGCGTTCCTGCATAATGCTTGCCGTGCGCTGAACGGTTGGCGCACCGGGGCGTTCGCTGGTCTGCCTGCGAACGCCCGTCGCTGTCAGGCGGCTGAGGTTGCACGGTGCATCCGTGACGGCCCGGGCGCCTTGATGGGCCTGTATTTGCCGTCCCTCGTCATTCTCCTGTTCTACCGCCATGTCTTTCAGTCTTGCCCGCCAGGCCGCATTCGTAATGCGGCGCCCGCCATCCGGCCTCAGGGTCACCAGCGGGGGCGCAAGGCCTCGAACAGTAAAGGCGGGTTGAACGCATGTCGCTGCAATTTCCCAGCCGCTTGTCGCTCCGTCTGCCACTTCGTTTGCCCCAATCCCGTAATGGCCGGATCGCACTCGCGCTCGGCGTCGTCTACCTTGTGTGGGGCTCCACCTATCTGGCCGTGCACGTGGCGCTCGGCTCGTTCCCGCCGCTGTTGATGTCCGGCTTGCGCAACCTGTTTGCCGGGATCGGCCTGTTCGTGTTCGCCGCGCGCCGCGACCCGGTCTGGCCGAGTGCCGCCGAAATCCGCAACGCCGGCCTCGTCGGCACGATGCTGGTCGGGTTGTCGAGCGGCATGCTGGCCTATGGCATGCGCACCGTCGGCACCGGCACGGCCGCCGTGATGGTCGCCACAGTGCCGTTGTTCGCCACCGTCATTGCCGCCGTAGCGGGGCGCACGATCGGGCGCGGCGAATGGTTTGCGGTCGGCCTTGGCCTCGTCGGGATTGCGATTCTGAGTCATGGTGGCGGGGCAGCCGGCTCGGCGGGCGGCAGCCTCGCGATTCTATGCGGCGCGCTCTTCTGGGCCGGCGGCGCGCATCTCGCCGGGCGCCTGAAACTGCCGTCGGACCTGTTCTTGTCCACCTCGTTGCAGATTGGCCTGGGCGGGGCCATGTCGACGATCGTCGCCTGGGTCTCGGGCGAGCGCATGGCCGAGGTGCATTTCCTGCCGGTGCTGGCGTTTCTCTACCTGATGCTGGTGGGAACGATGGCCGCGTATGTCGCGTACGGGTACCTGATCCGGCATACGAGCCCGATCATCGCCAGCAGTTGCATGTACGTGAATCCGGTGGTGGCCGTCGCGCTCGGCGCGCTGCTGCTTGGTGAGCCGGTGACGAGCTCGACGGTAATCGCGACGGTCGTGATTCTCGCGAGCGTCGCCTTGTCGTTCTGGTTCGACTACCGGCGCCGCGGATTGGCGTGACGACTGGCGCACTACGTTGCGCTATTCGATTTACCTGGGCACCTCACGCCAGCCCACGGCCCGCAAAAGCTGACGCGTCAAGCCCGCCGCGTCCGCGCTACTACAACCGTGCCGCCAACTCCGCCCCTTCCCGAATAGCCCGCTTCGCGTCCAGTTCAGTGGCGAGCGCCGCGCCGCCGATCACGTGATAGCGTGCGCCCTCAGCGGGCGGCGCTGCAGGCTGCAAATCCCGCAACGAATCCTGGCCGGCGCAGATCACGATCGTCTCCACATCGAGCCACTGCTCGGCGCCTTCACGCGCGATCTTCAAACCACGTTCGCTGATCTCCAGATACGACACACCGTCGAGCATGCGCACGCCGTTGCGTACCAGCGCGGCCCGATGGACCCAGCCTGAGGTCTTGCCGAGCCCCGCGCCGAGCTTGCCCGCCTTGCGTTGCAACAGCCAGATGTCGCGCACCGGTCGGGCAGGTAATGGCGCCTTGAGACCGCCACGCTCGCGCACTGTCAGGTCAACACCCCATTCGTCGAGCCACGCGTCGCGCGGCTGCGGCAACGGTTCGCCGGGATGATGCAGGAGGAACTCGCTGACATCGAAGCCAATGCCGCCCGCGCCGATCACCGCGACGCGGCGTCCCACCGGCGCGCCGCGCAGCACGTCGACGTAGGTCAGCACATTCGGCCCGTCGATCCCGGCAATCGCCGGCCGCCGCGGCACGATGCCGGTGGCGAGGATCACGTCGTCATAGCCGCCTGCGGCGAGCAGTGCCGCATCGACGCGAGTGGCGAGCCGCACGTCGACACTGTGCCGTTGCAACTGGCTCTGGAAATAGCGGATCGTCTCGCTGAATTCCTCCTTGCCGGGCACGCGCATCGCGAGATTGAACTGGCCGCCGATCGTTGCGCTCGCATCGAACAGCGTCACGCGATGCCCGCGCGAAGCGGCCACCGTCGCCGCCGACAATCCTGCCGGACCCGCTCCCACCACGGCGATCGCGCGCGGCGTCTGTTGCCCGGCAAGCGGCCGGTACACCAGTTCCGTTTCACGTCCCGCGCGCGGATTGACGAGGCAGCTTGCTCGCCGGTTCTGGAACGTGTGATCGAGACAGGCCTGATTGCAGGCGATACAGGTGTTGATTTCGTGCGTGCGTCCCTCGGCGGTCTTGACGACAAAATCCGGATCGGCAAGCAGCGGCCGCGCGAGCGACACCAGATCGCCCGCGCCCTGGGCGAGCAGGTCTTCGGCGACCTCCGGCGTGTTGATGCGGTTCGAGACGATCACCGGCACTTTGACTGCGGCCTTCAGGCGCGCGCTGAGCGGTGCGAAGGCGGCGCGCGGCACCGAGGTCACGATGGTCGGCACACGCGCTTCGTGCCAGCCGATACCTGTATTGAACATCGTCACGCCCGCCGCTTCGAGCGCCTGCGCGACCTGCACGGTTTCGTCCCACGTGTTGCCGCCTTCCACCAGATCGATCAGCGATAGCCGGTACACCACGATGAAATTCGCGCCGCACGCGGCGCGCACGCTTTCAACAATCTCCCGCGCAAGCCGCAGCCGGTTCTCGAGGCTGCCGCCATAACGGTCGGTGCGCTGGTTGGTACGCGGACTGAGGAACTGGTTGAGCAGATAGCCTTCGCTGCCCATGATCTCAACACCGTCGTAGCCGGCCCGCTGCGCAAGGCGCGCGCAGCGGGCGTAGTCGCGCACCGTTTTCGCAATGCCCGCGAGCGTCAACGCCCGTGGTTTGAACTTCGAAATCGGCGACTTGAGCGCCGACGCGGACACCACGAATGGCTGATAGCCATAACGCCCCGCGTGCAGGATCTGCAATGCGATCTTGCCGCCTTCTGCATGTACGGCCTCGGTTAGCAAACGGTGATTGCGCAGGTCGAACACCGAGTTGAGTGTGCCGCCGAACGGCAGCAGCCAGCCTTGCCGGTTCGGTGAGATGCCACCGGTGATGATCAGGCCGGCGCCGCCTTTGGCGCGCTCGCGGAAATAGGCGGCTAGCTTTGGGTAGTTCCAGAAGCGGTCTTCCATGCCCGTATGCATCGAACCCATGACCACGCGGTTACGCAAGGTCGTGAAGCCGAGGCCGAGTTCGGAGAGTAAGAGTCGGTAAGGCATGCAACGGGCCTTGTAAAAGTGGGGTGCGCACGAACGATACACCGCACGTGGGTTCCGACTTCCGAGGAAAAATTCTAATCCTGCGAACGCGTTGATCACCAAGCCGCTTCTGCGCCCCCGGCGCCAGTCTGGTGCACGCGGCACGCCGATTGCTGAATGCGAGCGTCACTAATGCGCACATCTCTTTTCGACCGCCCCTACGGGACCTGGCATACGCGCTGGGTCCCGTAGGGGGCAACAAGCTGAAGCGGCACGGCGTTTCGCCGGTCGCGCGATGTGCAGTAGGGATATGGAGGGGGCGTCGCCAAAACGATCCCGCCAGCCACCGTCCGAGTCATTCACTCACGCGGTAGGCGGTGGTCGGGCGCTCACATAACTAATGGGTCAAGACCCGCATCGAGATAGGTGAATACATGAAGCTCATTCGAACCATGGCGGCGCTAGCTGGCGTTGCGGCCGTTTTGACGGCGTGTGGTGGCAGCGGCAGCGACGCGGCGAAAACGCTCGGGATCACTGATCCGGAAATCCACTTCATCCACGCCATTCCTGGCGGCCCGGCAGTCGACTTCCTCGTCAACGGCAAAGCGCCCGGTGGACAAACCGACATCAACTATCTGGGCGTGACGAATTTCACCAACATCAACACGGGAAACACCACTGTCGCGTATGCCGCCACCGGCACAACCACGGCGCTCGCGAGCGGCAACTTCCCGGATGCGGCCAATGGCCATGAGTACACGGTGATCGCCTTGCCTGGGCTGACTTCGCCGGGCATCGGCCTGATCGACGATCCGTTCGACAAGGGCCTGCTCTCGAGCGATGCACGCGTGCGCGCCTTCAATGCGTCGGCAAACGCGACCAACCTCGATCTGTATATCGTGCCGGCGGGCACCAACATCAACACCGTGAGCCCGACGATGGCCGGCGTGCAGTTCAGCAATGCCGTGCCGGCGACCGGCCAGGACTCGCTGTATCTGTCGGGTGGCACGTATGTCGCGATCGCCACGGCGGCCGGCAGCAAGACGCCGATCTTCCAGTCCGCAGGGTTCAGTCTTGGGAACAACGCCGACTGGCTGGTGACGACGGTGCCGATCGCGGGCGCCTTGAGCCAGTTGTTGCCGGGGCAGATCCATCTGCTGGTGGCGCAGGGCGGCAATACCGGTACGCCGGCGATCGAATTGAGCAACACGCTCACGGGTCAATAAGCGCGTCAACAAGCGGTGGGTCAATAAACGGTTGATGAGCGGTCAATAAACGATCAATAAGCAGTCGATAAGACCGGGGCGTAGATTGGCCAGGCAGGGAGGGGCAGGGCGGCGGTCCACCGGCGGTGGGTCGCCGCTTTGTTTATGGTGGGGGAGGCAAGCCAGACATCAGACACAAAAAAGGCCCGTCGCGCGAACGCGTCGGGCCTAACTTGCAGATCAGCTTGAAGCGATCTTGACGACGCCGCTCGGGGTCGTCAAGCCGCGTTACCTGGGATGCCTTCTTACTTGGCTTGCTCGGCGGAATTGGTCAGGTCGTGGCCGCCGTTCGAGATGTCCTGACCGGCGCCTGCCATGGTATTGCAACCGGCGAGTGCTGCAGTCCCTGCAATGAGAAGCAAAGCGATGAGTCGAGTCATGAGTGTTCCCCTTTGAAGAAGCATTCGATTGACGTGCCCGACTGCTGGCACGCGCTTGCTGTCGTCCGACCGGGCATCACGCCAGCCGATCCGGTCTGATTGCATCTTAAGAAATGGGGTGTTGCTACGCTGTCAGCCCAGTTGCGATTTTGGTGTAGGCGTGGTCCGTTGTTCGCGTCGGAGCAGTCCTACAGCCTTGTGTCCGCCGGCGGAGCGTCGACCGGGGGCGTCGCCGATCTGACGCAGGGCATGACCACGTGAATATCGGTGCCGTTTGGCACGCCACGCCGGATATCGAAGCGCCCGCCACGGGCCGCGACGCGCTGGCGCATGCCGAGCAAACCGTGCGTGTGAGTGCGCTTGAGATCCGCGGGCATGATGCCGACGCCGTTGTCGGCAATCGACAGCGCGACCTGGGCATCCTCGAGCTCGAGGCCGATCGAGACGCGCGACGCCCGGGCGTACTTCGCCGCATTGGTTAACGATTCCTGCGCGACCCGGAAGAGCGCGATTTCGGTCTGCTCGTCGAGCTGGATATCGTCCTCGGGCAGTTGCAGGTTGAGCGTCCAGTTGTTGCGCTGCGCGGCTTCGTCCGCGAGCGTGCGTAGGGCGGTCACGAGACCGAAATTCGCCAGCACGGTGGGCCGCATGTCTTCAATGATGCGGCGCTTGAGCGCGATGCCCTGATCGAGGTTGGCCAGCGCGCGCTTGAGCTTCTCGGAGACCGCTGGTTCGCTGTCCTTCAGTTTGCGGTTGGCCCACGCGACATCCATCTTGCTTGCGGTCAGAATGGCGCCGAGTTCGTCGTGCAGCTCGCGCGCGAGCTGGGTCTTCTCATTCTCGCTGACGGCCTGCAGGTGCCAGCCCAGCGCTTCGAGCTGCCGGGTGCGCTCGGTGACTAGCTGGTCGAGCTCCTCCTGCTGGGTGATCAGTTGACGCTGCACGCGCGCCTGGCGGTCGATCTGGATGCCGAGATTGCGAAACAGCAGGATGAACAGCACGATATTCAGCGCTGACAGCGCCGCGGCACACAACGTCGAGATACGCTGATCGGCACGGCTCGCGTCGAGCGCATGCTGGGCGCGGTTCGCTTCGTTATCGCGCAGCAGGGAAAGCGTGTTGTCGACGAGGGCGCTGTCTACTGCGAGCCCGCCGGCCGCGGTGCCGCAGGCCGCCAGTCCGAGCGGTTGCGGCGCGGCTTGCTGCAGCGCAGCGGCGCCCGCGCCGATACGCGCGTCGATCAGTGCCATGACCTGTGTGAAGCTCGCCAGCTCCGCACTGTTCGCTTCGCGGCGCCGATAGTAGACGTTCAGTTGCTCGGCAGTCTGGCGCAGACGGGCCGCCGTCGCGCAATAGGCCTGCGCGTTGGCCGTCTGCTTCGTCAGAAGAAAATCGCTCTGGTAGGCGCGCAGCCGTGCAAGCTGGCTTTCCAGCGTGCTTAGCTGCACCGTGACGTCGCGGGCTTCGAGGGCGCTCTCGTACTCGGCGGCGATACGCTCGCGGGCCGTTTCAAGGATCACGAGGCCGCCCACCGTGATGACGATCGCGACCGTCATCGCAATCGCCCAGCTGCGGTTACGCATCCATTCGTTGAGTCTCGTTGCCACGGTCAGGTCTCACTCCCTTTGCACGCCTTGGTTCTTCTATGAGCCATCAGTGTAGCCGTCGCAGCGCCCGAACGGTCGGGCGGTGGGATGTTCTCGCGCCATCGTAACGCGCCTGTAATGCCATGTCGGCGGATTCCCACAAGAAAAACGGCCTGAGCCCGAATGCGGTGCTCCTGATCGATCATTAGGATGACTGTGTCAGTTCACTCTTTGTTTCCGGAGGAATCCATCATGCTGAAATGGGCCTTGATCTTCGCGGTGGTCGCTCTGATCGCCGGCTTGTTCGGCTTTACCGGCATTGCCGCCGGCGCCGCGGCGATTGCGAAGTTCCTGTTCGTGGTGTTCCTGATTCTCTGCGTGTTGTTCCTCGTGCTGGGTTTTGTGGTCACGAAAAAGATTGTTGATTAGCGGGGGGCGCTTGGCCTGGCGCTCAGGCGCGCCCATTGCGAAGCCCATTTCGCGGCCGAGCCGCTTTGCCATCGACCCATAACATTCAATTTAGGAAGGAGAGTTGTCATGCTTCATTACGCAATCGTATTTTTCGTGATCGCCATCATTGCCGCTGTGTTCGGCTTTACCGGCATCGCGGCAGGCGCTGCCGAAATTGCCAAGATCCTGTTCTACATTTTCCTGGTCGTGTTCGTCGTCACGTTGCTGCTCGGCGTGTTCCGAACGTAGACAGCGCCCGCCTCCCAAAACCGGCGCATCAGGCGCGATTCGTGCGGGATGCGCAGTTCCCCCCATACCGGATAAAGGAGAAGCACAATGTCTAACAAGCCAGCCAGCCAGTCCCACGATCCATTCGTGATGGACGTGCAGAAAATCCGCGATCAGGCCCGCAAGCATATGTCCGACGGCGCGGTCACGCAGACTTATGGCGCCGACCGGCAAGCGGTGCTCAAGCTGTTGAACGATGCGCTTGCAACAGAAATCGTCTGTACGCTGCGCTATAAACGCCATCATTTCATGGCCAAGGGCATCAACTCCGAGGCGGTCGCAGCGGAGTTCGCCGAGCATGCCTCTGAGGAACAGGAGCACGCCGACCGCTTTGCCGAACGCATCGTGCAACTGGGCGGCGAGCCCGACTTCGCGCCGGACGGCCTGAAGACCCGCTCACACTCGGAGTACCGGGAAGGCGAGAACCTGACCGACATGATCCGCGAGAACCTGATCGCCGAGCGGATCGCGATCGATACGTACCGCGAAATCATTCGCTATCTGGGCGATAACGACGTCACCACGCGGCGCATCTTCGAGGAAGTGCTGGCCGTCGAGGAAGAGCACGCCGACGACATGGCAGACCTGCTCGAAGGCCGCGAGTGAGGTGGCGATGCACGCGGCAGGGACGTTTCGCCTCCCATTGAGGCGGGACGTCATTACAATGTCTGCTCTGGAGCGATCTTCACAGCACCTACGGGAAGCCGATGATTCGAGTGTTGATAGCCGACGATCACGCGATCGTCCGAGGTGGGTTCAGACAGTTCGTCGCCGACGAGCCGGATATGTGCGTGGCTGCGGAAGCCGCGACCGGCGACGAAACCATCAGCCTCGTGCGCGAGCAGGCTTTCGACGTGGTGCTGCTCGATATCGCGATGCCGGACAAGAATGGCATCGACACCTTGCGTATCATCAAGCAGGTGCGCCCGGAGCAGGGCGTGCTGATCCTCTCCGGCTATCCGGAGAGCCAGTACGCCATCAACCTGCTGCGGGCGGGCGCCAACGGCTATCTGAACAAGGATTGCGAGCCCGACGAGATCGTGCGCGCGATCCGCGCGGTGGCACGTGGGCACCGCTATCTGTCGGAGGCGGTGGCCGACACGCTTGCCGACAACCTCGACAAGCCCGCGGCGGGGCGTCCGCACGAGGCGCTGTCGGAGCGGGAATTCCAGATCTTCTGCAAGCTCGCCGCCGGGCAGATTCCGACGGATATCGCGGAGGAGTTGCACTTGTCGGTGAAGACGGTGAGTACTTACCGGGCGCGTGTGCTGGAGAAAATGCGTCTGACCAATAACGCGGATCTGACGTACTACGCGATCAAGAACGGCTTGATCGAGTGATTGAGCGAGCAGGTAACCGACCCGGTAACTGGGCATGCAACCGGGCGAGTAACGTGGGGCAAAGGAGCCATGCGCGCAGCGACGTGCGGACCAGTGCAATGAGCAGCGATTCGACCTCTCTTTCCAACGCCGGCCAGCCGCCTTTGCGGGTGCTGCTGATCGAGGATTCGGCGTTGATCCGCCGTAGTCTCGTCGAGGCGATCGACGCCTCCGGGGTGCTGCACGTCGTCGCCTATGCCGATTCGTCGGACGAGGCAATCGCGCTGCTGGCCGACGAGACCTTCGACGCGGTGATCGTCGACCTGCAACTCAAGCAGGGCTCGGGCGTGCCGGTGCTGGCGTACCTGCAGCGCGAGGGGCTGATCGAACGCACCTTCGCCGCGGTGCTGACCAATCATGCGTTACCCGCCTATCGCGAACGCTGCCTGCAATACGGCGTACGCCATTTCTACGACAAGTCGTTCGAATTCGACCGCGTCATCGACGCGCTGCACGACTACGCTCACGTGCGCAGCCAAAGGCAGCCGCCGCAGGCGTGAGGCGCCAGGCCTGGCGCCCCGCAAGACGCGATCTGCTCAGGATGTCGCAACCGGCTGCGGCGGTTTGCGCAAGTGGTTCCAGCCACCGAGTCCTACAAACACTAGCCCGGCGATGCTCACGCCAATCCATCCGAAAGCCGGCCAGACGATCGCGCCGACCGCGGATCCCGCCGCACCACCGATGAAATACGCCACCATGTACACGGTATTCACACGGCTGCGCGCGTGCGGCGAGAGCGCGTAGATGCGCGACTGGTTGGATATCTGCGCGGCCTGCACGCCGACGTCGAGAACGACCACGCCCACCACCAGCCCGACGATGCTTGTGGCAGACAAGCCGAACACGACGAACGACACGGCGACCAGTGCAATCGCCACGGTGATGATGTCGCGCGGCCCGCGACGGTCGGAGAACTTGCCGGCGAGCGGCGCGGCGAGTGCACCGGCTGCACCGACGATGCCGAACAACCCCGTGGCCTGAGGCCCGAGATGGAACGGCGCGCCCGCCAGCAGCAGCGCCAGCACCGACCAGAAGATGCTGAAAGCGGCGAACAGGCATGCCCCGGTGAGCGAGGCTTCGCGCAAGCCGCGGTGTTCGACGATCAGATGCCACATCGAGACCAGCAGCTTGCCGTAGGGCAGCGTCGAGGTCGGCTTGCTTTTAGGCAGGCGCAGCCAGATGACGACGGCGAGCGCCAACAGCGCGACGACGGAAACGCCGAACACTGCGCGCCAGCCGAAATACTGGGCGACGAAACCTGCCGCGGTCCGCGCCAGCAGAATCCCCAGCAGCAGTCCGCTCATCACCGTGCCGACCGCGTGGCCGCGGGCGGACGGCGGCGCGATTTCGGCGGCGAACGGCACGGCCTGCTGCGCGATGGTGGCGAGCACGCCGATCGCGAGGCTTGCGACGATCAGGACCGTGAGGTTTGGCGCCAGGGTGGCGACCACCAGCGCGACACAGAGACCGGCGATCTGCAGCAGGATCAGGCCGCGCCGGTCGAACCGGTCGCCGAGCGGTGCGAGCAGCAGCATGCCGGCGGCATACCCGAGCTGCGTGACGGCCGGCACCGCGCCGACCCATGACGCGCTATGCGGGAACGACTCCCGGAAGTTGTCGAGCAGCGGCTGGTTGTAATAGATGTTCGCGACGGAGACGCCCGCGATGGTGGCGAGCAGCAGCAACAGGCTTCGCAGTGAGCGATCGGCGGCGGGGGAGGAGGCGGAATCTGAAGTGGACATGAGCGCAGGCCTTCGATGGACCGCCTGAATGGACGGTCCCCAAGCGTGCCGATCATACCGGAGCGGGGGGGATTGTGCAGACGGACTGCTGGTTTGCCTGAAGCTCGCGGTTCGCGGTTCGCGGCGGGGGGGCATGCCCCGGCGGTAAAAATGAGATGGTCGTTCGCCTTGTATCCGTAAAATCGCGCGGCTCCGCTTTGGGGCGATCAGCGATTTTGGGCGCGGCACATCATGAATACAGCAACGGGACTTAAACCAACGGGACTTGAACCGAAGGGCTTCGGCGGCTGGCTGCTGCTGGTCCTGCTCGGACTTGCGGCGCTGGTGGGCGCAACCGCTGTCGAAATGCGCGACCCGCTCAAGATGATGCTCGAGTGGGAACTGCTCGCGGTGTTCGTGCGGCCCGAAACGCATGGCTGGTATCGGACGGTGATTGCGATGGTCGGGATGGATGTGGCCATCGGCGCGTTTATCGTGGCCGGCGCAGGCTGGTTGCTGATGCTCGCCTGGCGCAGATCGGTGCGCTTTCCGGTCCACATACAGGCGTGGTTGCTGGCCATCGTCGTGATGCGCACCGTCGCCTTTCTGCTGGGCGACCACATGGCCCACGCGATTGCAATCGCCATCACCGTCCCCTTTGACGCCTTCATAAAAGCGGTCGCCGCTGCAGCGATCGCGATTCCTTATTTCAGACAATCGCGGCGCGTGCGCCATACCTTCGTTTCGCGTTGACACTCGTGGGCGTCAGCACGCGCAGTCACCGCTCCACTTCGCAATCCTCAATCAATCAACGCCCCTTCCGGCTCATAGAACGGATACGGGCCCTCGGCAGCATCGACATACGCGTGGTGCGTCACGAGCCCGCTCGCGGCGTCGTAGCGGTGCAGTGCGAACGCGGGCGGTTCCAGCATGAACGCGGACGGCGCGTCGTCGCGCAGATCCAGCGCGACCTGGTGCGCGGGCGCCGGCACCGCTGAGGCGATCGTGCCGCCAAAGCGCACGAACATGGGCCGGTGCACATGGCCGCAGATCACCCGCTCGACGTTCGGATAGCGCGCAATCAACGCCGCCAGCCGCTCGGCCGCTTGGGGGCCCAGACGCAGGGCGTCCATATGTCCAATCCCGCACTCGAACGGCGGATGATGCAAGGCCACGATTACGGGCTGGCCATTTGCTGCGTCCAGTTGCGTTTCGAGCCAGGCAAGACGGGCGTCGCAGAGATTGCCGGCGCTCTGGCCCGGCACGAGCGAGTCGAGCGCGATCAGGCGTAGTGGGCCGATATCCGCGGCGTAATGCACGAAGTCACCGCCTGCACGTAACTCGGGACGGTCGCTGAACGCCTCGCGCAGGGCCGTACGGTCGTCGTGATTGCCGACCAGCAGGTAGTACGGAATCTCGAGCGGTGCGAGCAGTGTCTTCAGGTGTGCGTATTGCTCCGGATCGCCCTGGTCGACGAGGTCGCCCGTCATGATCACCACGTCGGGACGCGGCTTGAGTGCATTGAGCGCCGCGACGCAGCGCGCGAGCGCGGCGCCCGTATCGACACGCCGGTAAGCGAGCGCGCCGGGCCGTTTGATATGCAGGTCGCTGATCTGGGCTAGCAACATGGGGAAGTGTCCTTATGGATTCGCAGGTATTCGCAGAAATTCAGGGGGTTCTCGGCGCCGGGTCGCCAGACTCACGATAGCGCAATCAGCGCGTCCGGGGCGATCGAAATGCCCACGGGCGTGCCGCGCGCCAGTTCGACCCGGCCGGCGACGTCGACGATCAGCGCATCGGGCGCCGCTCCGCCGATCGTCAGGCGGGTGCGCTCGCCGAGAAACGCCGCGGCTTCGATCGTGCCACGTAGCTGGGCGCTGGCTGGGTCGGCGAGGTAGGCGTCTTCGGGCCGGAAAAACAGTTCGTTGTCGGCCGCCGCCGCTGAGTCTATTGAGTTCGCTGTCCGCGAAGGGAGCGGAACCGCACCGCCGGTCGTGGTCAGCACGCCGTCACGCCGCTCTCCGGCGAGACGATTGATTGTTCCGACGAACTGCGCGACCGCCCGATTCGCCGGACGGTAGTAGATATCGCGCGGCGTGCCGATCTGCTCGATCCGCCCGGCGCTCATCACGACGATGCGGTCGCCGAGTTCCATCGCCTCGGCCTGGTCGTGCGTGACGTAGACGGTGGTGATACCCAATTCGCGCAGCAGCATATTCATTTCGCTGCGCAAGGCGTCGCGCAGCCGGGCATCGAGGGCGGTGAGCGGCTCGTCGAGCAGCAGCACGCGCGGTTGCATCGCCAGTGCACGCGCGAGCGCGACTCGCTGACGCTGGCCGCCGGAGAGCTGGTCGATCGGTTTGTCGGCATGGGCGGTGAGCCGCATCATGGCGAGCAGTTCGTCCACACGTTGGCGCGCGACGTCCGCCGCTACGCGTTTGATTTTGAGGCCATAGCCGATGTTGCCGCGCACCGTCAGGTTCGGAAACAGCGCGTAGCTCTGGAACACCATGCCTACCTGACGCTTCTCGATGGGCAGCGCGGTGACGTCGTCGTCTCCGAAGGCAATCCGGCCGCCCGCATCCGGCGTTTCGAGGCCGGCGATCATGCGCAGCGTAGTGGTCTTGCCACAACCGGACGGCCCGAGCAGCACTAGCGTTTCGCCGGCGCCGATCTGCAGATCCAGCGGCTCGAGCACGCGCGTGCCGCGGAACGTCTTGGCGCATTGCGTGAGCGTGATGGGA
>Ga0302234_10000167_pt1 | contig 55553 bp, 59 predicted proteins | sample II_Palsa_N3_2_FD_193576 | JGI IMG/M metagenome (GOLD analysis project Ga0302234, IMG submission 193576) | Peat permafrost microbial communities from Stordalen Mire near Abisko, Sweden - II_Palsa_N3_2 | ecosystem: Environmental > Terrestrial > Soil > Palsa > Peat permafrost | place: Sweden... | reverse complement strand
TTTGGGAGACGTGGCCGAGAGGTCGAAGGCACTCCCCTGCTAAGGGAGCATCTGGGCCAAAACCTGGATCGAGGGTTCGAATCCCTCCGTCTCCGCCAGGAGATCTTCCCGGGACATGCCGCATCGTCCCAGAACGAACCCCGGAAGGCCGCCACATGGGCCTTCCGGGGTTTTTTCTTTTGCCGGACCTTCCCGCTTCATACCCCCCAATCGCAACCAGAAGTATGGGTAGTAGTATGGGTAGAAAGGAGGTCGCCATGAGCACAAATCCGCGTTCCATCCACCGTCTTTCCGCGCTCGGCGTCGTGCGCCTGAAGAAGCCTGGCCATTATTGCGATGGCGGTGGTCTGTACCTCCAGGTGTCGGCGGCGCGTACACACTCATGGGTCTACCGCTTCCGGCGCAAAGGCCGGTTGCGTGAAATGGGACTGGGGCCATTGCATGTTGTCTCGCTTGCCGACGCACGCGAACTTGCGGCGCGCTGCCGCAGGATGCTTTTCGAAGGTGTTGATCCGATCGAGGCACGCCGCGCCGAGCGCGCACAGCAGCTTGCGATGGCCGCACGCAGCCGGACCTTTGATGAGTGCACCAAGGCATTTATCAAGGCCAACCGCGCAGGTTGGAAAAACGAAAAGCACGTCGCGCAGTGGGAGAACACGCTGGCCACCTATGCTTCACCCATCATCGGAGCGCTTGCCGCACGCGATATCGACACGGCGCTCGTCGTTCGTGTGCTCGAGCCGATCTGGCAGACAAAGCCCGAGACGGCCAGTCGCGTTCGCGGACGCATCGAGTCGGTGCTCGACTGGGCGACGGTACACCGGTACCGCGAAGGCGAGAACCCGGCACGATGGAAGGGCCACCTCGACAAGATCTTGCCCGCGCGCACGAAGGTGCGGAAGGTCCAGCACCATGCCGCGCTGCCATACAAGGAGTCGTCCGTGTTCATGAAGGCATTGCGGGCGCAGGACGGCCTCGCTGCCCGGGCGCTGGAACTGCTCATCCTGACTGCAGCCAGGACCAACGAAGTCATTGGTGCTGTACGCAACGAGTTCGATCTGGACGCGGCCACATGGACGGTGCCGGCGGAGCGGATGAAGGCCGAACGGGCACACCGGATTCCGCTGTCTGATCCTGCGCTTGCACTGATGCGCCGGCTGTTTGAAGCGACGGACGGGGACCTGGTGTTCCCGGGCGCGAAGAAGGGCAGGCCGTTGTCCAACATGGCCATGCTCACGGTTCTGCGCCGGATGAAACGCACGGGCCTGACAGTACACGGTTTTCGCTCGACATTCCGTGACTGGGCGGCCGAGTGTACAACCTATCCCAACGAGATGGCGGAGATGGCACTGGCGCACACCGTGGATGACAAGGTCGAGGCCGCCTACCGTCGCGGTGACATGTTCCAGCGCCGCAAACAGATGATGGACGACTGGGCGACTTACTGTGCCGGGAAAAAATAGATGACCTCGGACTGGTCAGGAATGCTGGTCGGGAAGTGGTGAATGTCAGCTCTGGTGCCGACATATTGCCCGTCAGTAGTTCGCTCTCGTGCCAGCTAGCGATGCAGGAAATAGCGAGGATTTTCCCGGGAGCCCGATGCTGGAGCAAGAATCGGCTGGTAGTCATTAGCGGGTGGGAACTGCTGGGTAGCCATGGGACGTTTGCGACCCATGGGCCAGCCTGCACCGTTGCAACGTTTCTCCTGACCGTGTGTTTGATGTGATTGCGGCAATACGCTAGTCTGGGGCTGTCCGGTGGCATACGGACGTCGTCAGGAGGACCAGCGTGATGAACGACGAGCATATTGGCGGCCACGAGAGCGCGAAGCCGCGCCTCATTCGACTTCGTGAAGTGCGCATGCGAGTGAGCCTTGGGGCAAGTACAGTCTACCGGTATCTGGCAGCAGGCAAGTTTCCAAGGCCAGTCGAGATTGGCGGCGGAAGGGTGGCGTGGTACGAAAGCGAGATTGACGCGTGGATCGCAAGCCGCAAGGTGGCGGGCACGCGCGTGTCAAGATGATCCGTCAGACGCACGCTCACAACGTCACACGTCATGGATAGGTCCGCCCGGTGTGGAGGCTAGCGTTCTGGCGTGGGCTGACGCTGACGTTGATGGTCCGGTCGATGCAGCCCCGGGGCGGGACGGTAAACACAGGCGCGGCACCGAGCCGCCATGAGCTGTTCGACGATTGCATATTCGTTGGGAATCCGTAATGTCAAGACTACCCCGGGCATCGGGAATGATATGGCCGTGTTCCTACCGAATCCGTTGAACAGGACGACAGTGTCGTCAAGTAGGGCCTTTATCGATGGCGACGTAGTAGAACGCTGTTGCGATCCTAGCCATGACGATGAAGTGCGGCAGGTGACGCGCCTGGTTACGGTGGATACCCCCTTGTCCCATGCTGCAATCGCCAGCGGCAGGTACCCGAAAAGCACTCGCAGGAACCTGAGCCCGATTGTGTTCTTCGTCGTGCTGCTAGGATTGTGGGTGCCGGGTGGCACGCCGATTGCGTTCAGCTTCAGCACAGCGACACTCGCCTATCTGGTGCTCACGGCGCATGCACCACTCGGCATCATCGTGAGCCGGATGAATGAAAGGATTGCGAATCTGATGCGACTGTCCGTCCTGCGCAGCGCACTGCAGTTTGTGCTGCTCGGCACGATGTGTCCGGTTCCAGGTATTTCGGGTGCGAAGCCGCTGACATGGTGGCGATCGCGCCCGCTCTCTTCCCCGAAAGCGCGCGCGGCACGAGTCACCGAGCAACAGCACGCGCGCCAAGGTGGACCATCCTGCGCACTTTTGTGATCGCATTACCCGCGCTCGCGCTGCCGATGCTTCGCGCGGTGTGATCGAAGACACGGCGACTTCCCCGAAGTGTCGATCATGGGTATCGCGTATACGCTGATTGCCGGGGTACTCCTGCGTCTATACGGACGCAGGATCGAATGGCGCCGCTTCTATTCACAGCTGCTCGATACCGGGAGTCTGTCTGGCGCCATCTTGGATCCCGGGCGGTCCGCGCGCGCGGCGACCATGAATCCCACGCGCTCTCTGCCTGGATGCCAGCGGGAGACGGACGTTGTTCGACGTTCTGCTTTCCGAAGGTTGCCAACATTGCTGGCAGCGCTGTCTTCCATCGCCATGGCGGTGTCAATACAGCAAACCCTGCCGTTTTTCGCAGTTGATATTTCGTCTGAGAAAACCGAAAAAAGATACGTGGCTGACGCCAGATAACTCCGTCACGATTAGCGGTCCCGACGGGTGGCGGAAACTCCGGGTGCCATTCCACTCGTGCTCGCCAGCGGGAAGGGGCGTAGCCGGAACGACACAGGCATGTGCATTTGAGGCAGGGGAACATCATGAAAGAACTCAATGCAGCGACAGGCACTGGCATGGAGAGCGTCCCGCTGATGTTGTCGGAAAAGTTGCCGGAAAACGCTGCTCCTGATCAGCGTTTGCAGCGGGCCGAAGCCGAAGTCCGTCGGCTAACGCGATGCATTGAGATGAAGGACCAGCAGCTCTGCGAGCTACGCAAGGCGCTTGCGCATTCGGCAACCGTTCACTATTCATTTGAAGATCGCCTGCAGCGTGAACTCGATTCCCTGCGGATCATGATCCCCGTGAACGACTTCGGGGATCACTGGGACACGGCCGCGGGCGAACGACCAGATGAAGGCATCGTCGTGAAACTGCCGTACGTGACGTCGATACTGTCGGTCCTGTTCGACGCGATGTGTACGTTCTGGACGGACTGCGATCACGCTCATCCTCCGAAGTCCGCGACCGTCGCGCACGCGATCGACGAGCGCCTGGGCCTGAATTCACAGCAGAATGGAGAGGCTTCGCGCAGTGGGCAGGCCTACGCATCGGCGATCAGACCGGATTGGGTGAAGGAGGCCGACAACCGTCACCATTGCCGGCCTGCTGGGAGGCGCTGATGCAAGAAGTGCGGCGGTCTAGATGGTCGCCCGCATGGACACGGTTGCCCTGCCGCAAACTATGGGAGGCGCTTCTCCGGATGCTTGATCTGGCCTGCCCGCTTGAGGAAGTGGGAGCTGCCCGAATCGCGTGATCGAGTCCAGCAGCATGACTGGATCACACCGGAGTCTGTGGAACGTGCCAGGACCCAGATCGATTGAGCATGCAACGATATCAGCGGGGCCGGGGGCCATACCAGCGCCGATATTGCGCAGATCGAGTCCGAAGCGGCGGTACAGACGTGCGATCGGATTCGAGACCACGCCAATCACGCTGATCGCACCGAATGAGAGCGCAAGTGCCATCGCGTAAGGGAACAGACATGCCCGACGTTGAGTCCGCTCGATGGTCCGGTAGCCGCGATCCTGCGAATCGCGACATCTCCCATATCGAGGGTGATGAGGGCAGACAACCCGGACCTGCAAGTTCCGGAAAGACGTTACGGAGCAGATAGGGTCCCGTCGTGGGCATAAGCCGCGCACATCCGCACACCTCGTTGTCTGCGGACAGTGCGACCAGATGCACGGTATTTCCCGCGTCGAATTCATCCCACTCACTCGTAGCATCGCGAGGGACGCCGGGTATTTCCCATTGCAGGCGCTGGACAAAGACCTTGTGGCGGAAGGTTCCGAGATGGTGATGAATATCCGATGGCAGGTCATCAAGCCTGCCGGCGATGATCGATGGCATGGGCTCCTCCTGGTGTTAGCCGTTGACGTGACGCTATCAGCGACGCTATAGCCCAGAAACTCGGAGCTTTAGGAGGGTGTCAGTGCGCACGCGCAAGCGTGCATTGACTCACGTCGCCGGTACGGCGAAGGGCAGGAGGTGTGATGGAACTATCTGAAAAACGGATTCAGGGTTTTATGATGCCCTGAACGCTCGCGTGGACTGCGGCGGCCGTGCGGCCGCTGATGTTGAGCGCCTCCATCGCTTTTCCGATGTGGTAGTCAACCGTATAGTGAGAGCACCCGAGAATCTCGCCAATTTCGCCCGATGTTTTTCCGCGGGCGACCCAGGTCAGGCATTCGGTCTGACACCGCGTCAGTAGACGGGACGTCCTCCGTCGCGGTATCTGCGACAGTCGATGCAATTCAAGATGAAACTGTGTGCTGATCAGGCACGCGATGCGTGATCTGATGGCATCGTTGACGGAATGCAGAGGGCCCGACAGATTGAACAGCAGGACACTGCCATCGGCCTGATGGACCGGGATGCTAAGTCCGCCGGTTAGTCCCGCCTCTTTTGCTTCGTCGAGCAGACGACGCTCGGCTTTGCTCAGGCCGGCAATGTCGTGCCACCGGTACGGCGCGGACTGAAAGAACGCGGCGCGATGAACGGGATCCGTGGATGCGTAATCCCGCCCCTCGTAATACCGCACCCACTCTTGCGGGTAGTGAGCGCCGATCATTTCTATCTCCGTCCGGCGCGGGCAGGTCGAGCGGGTGCGCATAACGCGGCTGACGACGTAATGCGGGAAGCCAAGCTTGGTGGCCGCCCTGCCGAATGAATCGATGAGTGAAGGAATGTCAGTAGCGGATGCAAGGCGCATCACCAGTGCAGGCGTCTCAGCCAGGAGGTGATCCGGCGTGGGTGACGGCCTGCGCTGGAGTTCGTTCGAACGGCGTCGGGAGATATGTTTCATCTTCGCTACCTCGGCTCCGCCCCCAGAGTCCGGACCCCGCGTGTCACATGAAAGCCGGGCATACCCGCAACGGTAGCGTGGCTCACGCGATACGCGTTCCCGGGAGTGAGGGCCCAGTCACAGGCCCGCATACGATTGCCGCAGAAAGCGACCCCCGCGAGGTTAACTGAACACGTGCCACGCACGTATTCAATTGCATTCGCATTTAACATTTATTATAGTCTGCAGATTGCGGGATGCTGGCTCGCGGCGTAGATTTCGTAAGGCAGGCAATGCGGGGTTTCAGGCCGTGAATGAAGGGGAAAGGCGCCGCACCGTATGAACTAACGGACCAGCAGCGCGGCGGCCGAAAACCCGCCGACACCGCGCGCGAAAAGCATTAAGGGCCTGCCAGAAACGAGCCCCTCGCAATCGGCCAGGTTGATGAATGCGTCGCTGACGGTAACGTGGCCGATGCGGGCAAAATTCTCCGCGAACAGCCGGTCCTGCGGGACCTGAAGCGAATCGAGCAGCCGATGCCACGCAGGCAGATCCAGATGATGAGGCAGGATACGCTGGATGTCGTCCAGTGTGAAATGTGCCTGCTGGACTGTCTGCCTGATCAGGCTGCGCGCCGTGAAGAAGTTCTGCGCTGCCAGTCGCGATTCGTCATTTGCCAGTACCCCTCCCCAGCCCAGGCCGCTGGCGTGCATCGCGATCGCGAGCAGGCGGTTAACGGTGGCGCCGCGCTCGATGAATGCAGCAAACGCACCATCGCCCAGAATCCCTTCCGTTTTCATTAGCCTTTCCGATGGCAGCGGCATGACGTCGGCGCCGACCAGCAGGACCCGTTTCATGTGGGGGCGGCTGATGAACATCGCGCGAATCACGCGCAGTGCAGCGAGGGCGGACGCACAGTGCTGCTGCGCGAAGGAAAGCGCCTCTGCGTTGGTGAATCCGAAACGGTCACAGAGCAGGGCCGGTAGCGAGTGCGGCGGCGGTGCAACGCTGCCCTGCAGTGTATGCACGTACACGATGCAGTCGACTTCGCGACGCGCGATACCTGAGGTAAGCAGGAGACGCTGGATCGCGCTGGCCGCGAGACCGATCGCAGTTTGCCCATTCGCTTTCCGGTAATAGCGCATCCCCGCCCGTTCCAGCTGCACGACAGTAGTGGCGCTCTGTCCGGTCCGTTGTCCCCAGCTCCGGACATCGTCGACGCATTGAGGAAGATGGAAGGCGACGTGCGGTATGCCTAGATCAGGGATCATAAGACGGACTTGACATCGTTCTGCTGATCGAGAGGGAGGGTGCCGCGCATCTCCAGCAGTGCTGTGCCGATAAAGCCGCCTGTCCCGTAGCCCCACAGCAGCACGCGGTGTCTCCGGCCACAGGCGGCGCGGTTGAGTATCTGTGCGAGGCGTACGATGGATTCGGCGGCGCCGAGATGAACGCAATGTTCATGCTGCACAACTGTGTCCGGCCGGCCGAGCAGGTCGGATACTGCCGCCGTGAGCGACGGAATACCTGGGTGCCCGACAACTTCGTCAAGTTCATCGTGACAAAGACCGTGTCGTGCGAGCAGAGACTCGATCATCGATAGCAGGGCGGATGTCCGACCATCGGGGGTTCCGCCTGTGCGGCGACAGATGTCAACGGGAACGTGCCGGGCTGCCGCATCGAGCAACTGCAGGCCACCTGTTCCGTGGTCGGTCCTTTCGACGAGCAGTGCACCTGCGGCGTCACCATGCACGATGCCAGGTCCGCATAGTCTGGAAAACGGTGGACACCACTTCTCCGCTGCGACGACCAGTATCGTGTGGATGTCGGATTCAGCGACGAGCAGGTCGGCCGCAAGCCTCAATGCAGTGAATGGCGATACACCATGCTGTTGCGAGACGGAAAATGGAAAGCACGGTGTACCGACTTCGGCACACAGCCGCCCGGCACCGGTGGTCGAAACGTGTTCATCGAGGCTGCTGTGACAGAACACGATGACATCGACCGGGCGGGCGTCCGGTGGGCGTGCAGCGCAGAGCGCATTCGCCACTTTTACTGCGAGTCCGGAAAGATCGGTGCCGGTTTCGACAGGCACCATGCAGGTCATGCTGGGCGTTGCCAGACCGGAATGCACAGGGTGCGAACCAACGGTTTCCTTACCCGGCCATGCCTCCAGCCAGTGCCCGTAGTCGGGATGCCAGGACCTCATCCAGGCATCCCACCCGGGATGACCCGTCGCGTGCAGTGTCGACTCGATCGTCATCCATCGGGACAGCGGTATGGCCTCTGGCACCCAGGCTTTCACTGCGGTGATGACGGGCGGGTTCATGCGCCTCCTTCGGGCGGGCCCGAGCCGTTGGCGAGATCGGCTGGTAGCAGGTCATAGAGTACGCGCCCAAACCGCGACCCACGCATGACATGGCAATCGCGCTGCAGGCCGACCGGCCGAAACCCGATCCGCTCAAGCAGGCGTCGTGACCGCACGTTGCAGTCCACGGCCCACGCCGTGACGCAATGCAGCCGGTCCGTTGCGAACGCCTCGTGGAGAAGTGTGGTCGAGGCCACAAACGTCATGTCACTGCACGCTGGGCGCCGGCTGTCGCGCAATACCCAGAACGAGGCGGTGCCAAAGGCATGCGCGAGATCGCTGATGGCCACGAGGCCGCTTGCGACCTCATGGCCTGCCGGTCCGAACATGCGCAGTCGATGTCGACCGCTTTGCATCATGAGCTGCACGGCAAGCAGGGGTAGCGTTTGGCGGCCCTGCCCAAAATCGAACCACTGGTTGATGTCCGGTTCGGAGAGCCAGGCAGCGATGTCGTTCACATCGTTGCTATCAGGTTCACGAAGCCAGCATGAGCCGGATCCTCCATCCATCTGGTGGGATCCTTCGGTCTGCTGCGCGGGTGCTCGCGCCTGGCCCTGGCTGTTCACGTCGAATCTCCGACCGGTGAATGCCTCATGCAGAGGCGATGAACGTACGCAGCGCGGCCTCGACCTTCATCAACAGCATCGCAAACCAGTGCACCGTCTGGAACCGTGCCGCCGGCGGGAGGCCTTTCACGTAGCCATGGCCACCGCAAAGCTGCACGAGCTCGCGCGCAACGTCCATCGCTTCGGTGGCAACGTGGCGAGCCATCTGCGATACGGAGGCGATCTGCGCCTGCGTATCCTGCGCTGCCACCGACCGGAGCACGAGATGGATGGTGTGCGCGGACGCGAGCATGTCGGCGAGCCGGGCAGCGACGAGCTGATGGGCAACGATCGGCTTGCGGAACGTCTGTCGGGTCACGCTGTAGGCAAGGGCGAAGTCCACACACTGCTGCAGGGCGCCCGAAAGCAGCGTGGCGAAGTAGATCGCTGTGTCGACAAGCGACTGCCGAACCGGATCCGGGCCGAAGTTGTCTTCGTCCCGGCTCGCCACCGGGATCGGGGCATCGTCTGCAGGCACGACGGTATATCGTTCGATGGATAGCGCGCCGAGCACGGCAACAGGTGCGGCTCCGCGGATTTCTTCCTGCCCTGCAGGCAGCGTCGCGAGCACGAGCTGCGGACGTTTGTCGTCCATGCGGACCATCATTACTGGCGAGGCTGGGTGCCGACGCAATACCCAGAGACCCGAGGCATTGATGTCCGGAATACCCGGTGCGATCGATGTGCTGCCGTCGAAATAATGCCGGGTATCCCGGTCGGATAGCCGGTCGAGCGCATCGTATTCGCGCAGTGTCATCAGTGCCGGGCTGCTGAGTGTCAGTTCGGCCGCGCGTTCCAGCGGACCCGCCGCGAACTGTTCAACGACAAGCGCCAGGTCGTGCCGGCTGATTCCCATGCCTCCCTTCTGCTCCGGCAGGATCATGGCCGCGAGGTCGAGCGTCGCAGCGAGCCTGACCGTTTCGCTCCACAGGGCAGCGTCTGGCTGATGGACGAGCAGCGGTTCGAGGCGTTCGCGCGCAAACTGTCTTGCGGTTGCACGCAGCCCCTGCTGGTCGTCGCTGAGTGCCCAGGATGCTGGCGTGAGGTCCGTTACGACGGATCGACTTGATGGCATGATGTTTCTCCTGCTGTTGCGGCGTCACACGAGCATTTCGACGGGTTCGGGATGGCTCAGGAAATGCAGCGGGCTCGCCGAGCGCCCATAGGCGCCCGACTGTTTCACCACGACGAAGTCGCCGATATGAGCTTCGGGCAGCTCAATGTCGTCCGCCAGTCGGTCGAGCGGCGTGCACAGGCAGCCCACCACGTGGCAGCGTTCGCGTGGCACACCATCGGGACGGTTTCCGATGACGACCGGAAAGTTACGGCGAAGGACCTGGCCGAAGTTGCCGGAGGCAGCGAGGTGATGATGCAGGCCGCCATCCGTGATGACGAACGTTTTGCCGCGCGAGACCTTGTGGTCAATCACGCGGCACACGTAGATGCCCGCTTCTCCCACCAGGTAACGCCCGAGCTCCAGGATCGGCGTCGTTCCGGGCAGACCTGCGCGCATCCCTTGCAGCCAGTCGTGCATCGCTTCGCAGACTGCCTTCACGTCGAGCGGTGTTTCGCCCGGGAAGTAGGGGATACCAAAGCCGCCGCCAAGGTTCACGAACCGCAGCGGTTCGGTCAGGCCGCTGGCTAGTCGGAGGACGAGTTCAGCACTCTGGCGCTGGGCTTTGACCACGGTTGCCGCATGCAGGCACTGTGAGCCCCAGAAGACGTGGAAGCCGGCGAGTGCGACTTCCCGCGCTTCGAGTTCGCGCAGCAGCGCCGGCAACTGGTCGACATCGACGCCGAACGGCGCCGCGCCGCCACCCATGCGCATGCCGCTCTGTCCGACCTGAAAGTCGGGATTGATGCGGATCGCCACGCTGGGCTGCACGCCGAGTTCCCATCCGAGCGCAGTGACGAGCCGCAACTGGGTTTCCGATTCGACGTGCACATTGACGCCGCTGGCGACTGCGCGCCGCAGGTCGTCGTGAGACTTGCCGGGCCCGGCAAAGCCAATGTCCGCCGGGGCGGCGCCGGCGTTGAGCGCGATGGCCATCTCCTGCGCCGAGGCGACGTCGAATCCGTCCACCCATGCGGCCAGATAGTGGACCAAAGCTGGCATCGGATTCGCCTTGATCGAGTAGTGCAGATGCATGCCGGAGGGCAGCAGGCTGCGCAGTTCCCGGATGCGGGCGTCGATCGCTGCGCGGTCGTAGGCGAAAAACGGTGTACGCCCTGCGCGGTCGGCCAGCTGACGCACGTCGACGCCGCCGAACTGCAGCCCGGAGGGCCGCCGGATGAAAGTCAGGTTCACGATGCTTTCTCCCCAGAACCGATCGCGAGCAAGGCAAACCGGGCATGCAGCGCCGCCCTGTCGAACTTCCCGTTGGGATTGCGTGGAATTTCCGGACAGATCACGATGTCACGCGGCACCATGTAACGTGGCAGGCACTGCATGCACCAGTCGCGCAGATCGTCGACACGTGTTGAACCACCTGCCATGACGACGAGCAGCACGATCGCTTCGCCAAGCCCGTCATCCGGGATACCGAGGGCAACCGCTTCCGCGACGAGGCCGCTTGCGTGAACCGCTTCCTCGATTTCCTCCGGGCTTATCCGGTAGCCGGAACTCTTGATCTGGGCGTCGTTGCGGGCGATGAAATAGAGAAAACCCTCGCTGTCGCGCCGCACGAGGTCACCGGACCAGACCGCCATATCGTGCGGCGCTCCGCCCGGTTTCGTTTCGGGCGAAGGACGGTACCGTTGAGCGGTGCGTGCTGCGTCGTTCCAGTAGCCAAGTGTGACGCATGCACCCACATGCACGAGCTCGCCGGCTTCATCGGGAGCGCACGGCGTGCCGTCCTGCCGGACGACGAGCACCCGCGCATTGGGCACGGCCTTGCCGATCGAGTCGGGCCGCCGGTCGACCTGTGCAGGATCGAGAAACGTGGAGCGGAACGCCTCGGTCAGCCCGTACATCAGGAAGGGTCTGGCTCGCGGAAACAGCGCCTTGAGTTTCTGCAGAACAGGCAGCGGAAGGCGACCTCCCGTGTTCGCGAAGTAGCGCAGATTGTTGCGCGACCCGTCGGGCCACGTTGCGGCTGCAAGCTGCATCCATAGTGGCGGCACACCGGTGATCGCAGTGATGTGCTCGCGCTCGCACGCGCGGACGGCATCATGCGCGCTGAGGTAATTCAGAAGGACCGCGGTTGCGCCCGCAGACCAGGCCGAGGTCAACTGGCTCAGCCCCGCATCGAAGCTCAGGGGCAGAACGGCGAGGATACGGTCTGACGGCTCGTGGTGCAGATAGTCGGCTACGCTCCAGGCGCCTTCGAGCAGGTTCCGGTGGCTGAGCATCACGCCCTTGGGCAGCCCTGTCGAGCCGGACGTGTACAGAAGGGCGGCGAGGTCGGTATCAACGTAGGATACCGCCGGTCCCGGGATATGGGTATCGTCGGGGCGGCCGGTGTCACGGCATGGCCAGCGGTGAATCCTGACCGTGTTCCCAAGGCTGGAGACTGCCGGTTCAGGCTCATCCACGAGGATCAGGTCGGATACTGGCGCAACGCCTTCCGCAGCCAGTGAGCGGGCGCGCAATGCGGTGGTCACGAGGCACCGGGCACCGCTGTCGCGAAGCACGTGGGCCACCTGGTTTGGTTTCAGGAGCGAATTGAGCGGGACGAATACGTAACCCGCCGCGCAGGCGCCAAGCATCGAGACGACGGTCTCGATACGCTTGTCAAGAAAGATCGCGACGCGCTCCCCCGCAGCGATGCCGAGGGTGGGCAATACCTGCCCGAACGTGTGGCTGCGTTGCAGCAGTTCGTCGTAGGTCACGCGGACATCGCCGCAAACGAGTGCCTGCGCATCAGGTGTGCGGCGGGCTGCCGACTGCACAAGGTCAAGGAGGTTTCTCATGGCCGGATCGCTATGAAGTTCAGGATCAGTGGCGGATCACCATTGCGCCAAAGCAGCCGGCAAACCCGCTGGAGAACAGCAGGGAGTGCGAGCCCGGTTGCCCGCGTGGCGCGGTGTGGAAGTTGATAAACGGGTCTGCACCGAACACGTGGCCGAGGTGCCCGAAGTTCACGGTGAAAAGCCGCTCGGGTGGTACGGACAGCATGGCCATGAGACGCTGCCAACCAGCAAGGTTGACGTGGTGCGGCAGGACATGGACGAGTTCGTTACCCGTGATGCCTGCCTGTCCAAGTGCCGTGCGCATGGTGGTGAATGCCGACCAGTAGTACCGGTCATCAGGCACGGGCTGCAGATCGTCGTCGGTGCCGCGGAAGTAGCGACCGTCCGTATAAAGATGCAGTCCCGCGATGCAGTTGCGGTCGGCGCCGCGCTCCAGCAGGATTGCGCATGCGCCGTCGCTGTGCAGGGCGAGGTCCTGGATTGCGCGCAGATGATCGCAGCCCGAGCCCATCACATCTGCGCAGACAACAATCGCCCGCCGGATGGGCCGACCTCTGACGGTGAGCACCCGCAGCATGCGGATGGCTGCGATCGGCGAGACGCAGTTCTGCTGCACCACCGAGAACGCGAGTGCGCGGGTCAGGCCCATACGGGACTGGATGAACGAGGCAGTACCGGCAGGCGGCGCCATGACGCTGCTCTGGATCGTGTGCGTGCACACGAGCGCATCGATGCTTGCGGGTGTCGTGCCGGTATCCTCGAGCAGGGCGGCAACCGCTTCGCATGCAAAGATGACCGGTGACTGCGCTGCAGCATCGTGGAACTGCTGCACACCGTTGCGCAGCAGTGCGCTCGCGCGCGTCTCGGGCAATCCGCAACGACTGGCCCACGTGATCGCATCGACCGTGCGGGACGGAAGGCTGAATGCGATTCCGGACAGGGACAGCATGGAGTCGGGCAGGGGCGCAGACATCGCTAGCTCCCGCGAAACTCGAGGATCGCGCAGGCGGCCTGTCCCTGGAATCCGGCCGACCACATCAGGATGCGTTGACCGTCTGCCGGAGCAACCGATTGCAACAGCACGTCGAGTTGCGCGGGCGCGTCTGCGGCACACAGGTAACCGATGTCCCCCGGATCCGGATACCACATTCGCCCGGCAGGCAGTCGGGCCTGTGCGCTGACCTCGCATGCCAGGGGTGCGTTGATGCGCGGAGGCACGATCCAGTCAAGTGCAGCGGGTTTCAGGCCCGCCTGCGCACACGTCTTCCCGATGACTTCGACCACGGCCGCTTCGTCGACAAAGGTCTCGTGCGGCGCAATGGCAACGGCGGTGGCGGGCGTGCATACCATAACGCTGCGTACGTGCCATCCGGGTCCGGCGTGGCGCCTGACCAGCACGGCGGCTGCCCCATCACCCAATGCGGTGAGCGTTCCGGTCTGGCGGGAGAATGGCGGCAGCCACCGTTCAGCCGCGACGATCAGTGCGGCGTGCATGCGCTCGTCGCTGGCCATCATGTCGGCTGCCACCTGCAGCGCCAGGAAAAATGAAACGCCCTGGAGCTGTCCGATCGCAAACGGCACGCCCGTTGATCCGAGTTCGCTGTGCAGGCGACTCGCGCACGAGAGCGAGAGATCATGCTCAAAACTGTTGGCACATACGATGATCTGGTCGGGTGCACGGTTGTCATTCGGGTGGCACCGCCGGACAGCCTCCCTGGCTACGGTGGAGGCCATTTCCGAGGGGCTGAGGTGTGGCTCGGTGGCGACATGCGTTGGCATCGACGGGTGGACGGACCGGGACGGATGACTTGCGGCGACGGGCGGTGTCGCCTGTTGGCGCCAGCGCAGCGTATCGGCATAGACTGATTGCATGACGGCGTCGCGCATGGAGTTGGGAGTGGCCGCTGGCTCCTGTGCCAGCGCTTCGGGGCGCACATGTGCCTTCGGTACATACCGCGCGGTCGCCGCGATGCAGATTTGCCCGTGGCCGTGGTCAGTTGCGACGTACATGGGATTCCACGAAGGAGACCAAGTTGCCGAAACGCAGAAAGAGGTCGGACGAGAGATCTTCCGGCGCGAGTGTGAAGCCGAAGCGCTGCTCGAGCTGAAGAAGCAGGTCTGTCATGTTCATGGAGTCGACGCCGACGTCGAACAGGTTCGTGTCGTCTGCAATGAGGTCCGCTGCCATGGTGCTGCCGATAGCCGACAGCAGGCATGACCTGATGGTGGCCGCGATTTCTTCGCGCCCGGGGCTGTGCGTGTTATGCGTCATGGGATGTCTCCTGCCCGGATCGGTGGGCGTTGGCAATGTCGGGTGATGAGTCAGGCTGGGTGGGGCAGCCGGAGGGCGGTGCCGTAAACTCCCACGGGCGTGACGTTGATCGCTGCGCTGCCCGCGCAATCATGAGTCGCTGCAGGTCACCGGTACCTTCCATGATGTCGAACGCCTTGGCGTCCCGGTAAGCCTGCTCAAGTGACGGACGGGCAGCGATACCGTCGATACCGGCCAGGTCCATCGCAGCGCGCGTCACCCGCGCGGCCACGCGCGAGGCAAACACCTTGGTCATGGATGAATCCATTGACGTTGCAATGCCGCGATCTGTTTTCCAGGCCGTGCAGTGGCAAAGCAGCCATGCGGCCGCAATCTGGCGGTCGATGTCGAGCAGGGACGCTTCCACGCTCGCCACACTGCGATGCCTGTCCGCGGGTGTGCCACCCGCATCGAGCCAGGCCGTAAGGTCCGCGCGCACCCGCCGGCAGGTGCCGACCATGACGGCGGAAAGCAGTGGCCTGAAATAGTCCCAGGACCGCTGCGCACCCGAGAAAGCGTCATCAAGCGGCTTTTCGTCGCCGCGGGCAAGCAGCGCATCATCGGTGACCTCGCAGTCGGCGTAGGACAACACGGCAAGCTGGGTCGCGCGCAGACCTGCCATCCGTTCGATGCGCGACACCGTGAATCCTGGTGTATTGCAATCCACCAGGAATGCGCGGACACCGTAGCGACCCATCTTGCTGTTGATCGTTGCGAAAGTGATCACGCAGTCGGCGCGTGCGCCGTTCGTGATAAAGCACTTCGTGCCGTTCAGGACCCAGCCGCGACCCGTCTTTCGTGCACTGGTGCGCATGGCAGTCGCGTCGGAACCGAAGTCAGGCTCGGTGATGGCGAAGGCGCCCCAGCGCGGTGTTCCCGACTGGAACCGCTGGAAGAACCGGGCCTGCTGCTGCGTCGAGGCGAGCGCAACGACAGGCGGCATGGCGAGCCCCGGGCCCGGCAATGCCAGCGCGAGGCTTGCGTCGGCCTCCCCGAGGCAGGCCATCAACGTTGCCTGTGCTACGAGGGATTCCAGCGCCGGGCAGCCACCGTACCGGGTGGGTACGAGGTTCATGTTCAGGGCGCTTACGTCATCGGCACGCCAGGGAGGACCGACGATCTCTCCGGTTGCGTCCGATTCGGAACTGATGGCCCGCATACGCCTGGCAAGCAGCTCGCGATCGAGCCCTCGCTCGGCGAGCGCGGTGCTGATGTCGTCGATCGTGTGAGCCTGCTGTGACGTCTGTTCATCTCGCGTCATGACGCCTTCTCCCAGGTGGGCGCATCTGCGTCCAGGACCGATATTCGCGCACACCCACGGATGAGGGTTGCGTTGCGTATGGCAATGAGCGTAGATATGAGGGCGACAGGCGTCACCTCCGAGCATTAGGAGGGTGTTGTATCGGGGGCCTTCGTGGGGACGTTGCGGCGGTCACGCGGCAGCGGATGACCGATAATGATGTTCAGACCAAACGATGATGGCCAACTACGGGTGTGACGCATGGCAGCGCGAAAACAGACGACTGAGAAAAAACCGTTGCTGAAGCGAGACAAACGGGGGCCCCGCACGACCAAGCGGGGAGACCAGGTCGCCGAACTTATCAAGACGTGGATTAGCGATGGCAAGGTGCGGCCAGGCGTTCGATTGAACAAGGAGGCAGAGCTTCAGGAAATATTCAACGTCAGCCGCGGCTCGATGCGCGATGCGCTCAAGGCACTGGAGGTGCAGGGACTCGTGCGTCTGAGTACAGGACCGGAGGGTGGTGCAACGATTACGCGAGTGCCGCTCGCCCGCGCATTTCAGGCGATGCAGAACTACCTGTTTTTCGAGAGCATCAACCTTGAGGACATCTATGCCGTGCGGCGCGTGCTGGAGCCGCTGCTTGCGGCGGGCGCCGTCGCGCATCTGACGGAGGCCGACCTGGCAGCGCTCGAACGCAGCGTGGAGGTGTGTGAGCCGTTTGTCGCAAGCCATAAGCATACGCTCGACCAGCGCCACGAGGACATCCACTTTCATGACGTGCTGGCAGCGGCAAATCCGAACGCCTTTCTTCGTTGCGTATGCCAGATCATCAACCAGATGCTGCACAGCCTCGTGATCGTGGCGGGTAACGTGACCCAGCGGGATTACCAGGAGTTCGGGCGGCAGACTGTCGCTGCCCACCGCGCGATTCTAGATGCCGCGAAGAGGCGCGACGCCGGTGCGGTGGAGCAGCTCATGGCGGCGCATATGGATGAAGCGGAGGCGCAATTGCGCAAGGTGCACGCAGCCTTGCGCCAGAAACTGATACTGGATTCGGACCTTGGTCTGCACCTCGGCAGAAAGGGCGGTGACTGACGGACGGACGCCCGAACCGTTGACGGTGCGTTCGGTGTCCGCTGGTTGATCAGCCTTAATGTGTTGTGCGGCCAGGTATAGATGCGGAAAGCGAGCGTGCTACGTCGGTCAGAGGTGCTCGCCCGAAGGCGAGTTCCAGTATGTGGCTTGCCCAGAGAACAAGTGCATCGGCGTGACGGCCGCCAACGATCTGTATTCCGACCGGTAGACCGTCTGAAGTGGTGCCCGTGTAGACGCTCGCAGCGGGAAGACCGAGCTGGTTGCACCAGGCAGTGAAATGGGGAAACAGCTGGTCGCTGGCGGGGCGTTCCACAAGTGGCATGGCCACTCGGGGATACACCGGGCAGATGACAAGATCGTACCGCTCGAAGAACACGTTGACGGCGGCTCCGATCTCCCCTCTCTCGATGAGTGCGCCAAGCAGCGCCTGGCGCGATATTGTCGCGCCTGCTTCAGAGTAGGCCTGCAATGACGGATCGAGCGCCGCGCCGGCGTCAGCCATTCCTTCGGTGAGCTGGCGACAGCAGGCCGGCCAAATGGTCGCGTGGATCGAGTTACAGCGAGCGATACCCGGCGGATCTTCCGGCTGTACCTTGGCGCCAAGGTCACGGAAGGTGTCAGCCGTACGAATGACCGCATCGTGGACGGCGGTTTCGGGCGTGACAGCAAGGCCCAGGGACGCACTGGACGCTATGCGGACACCGCCCGGTGTTGGCTTGCACTTGAGACCAAGTTCATAGTCGCTGGCGTCGAACGGCAAGGCGTACCAGTCGCGGCTGTCAGGGCGACTGATAACGGTCAGGACGCGTGCGGCATCAGCCACGCAGCGGGTCATGGGGCCAACGTGGCTCAACAGCCCGAACGGCCCGCGTGGCGCATGCGGAACTCGGCCGAAGCTCGGCTTGAAACCAAACGTACCAGTGAACGCGGCTGGAATCCGGATCGATCCACCGCCGTCGGTGCCGATCGCTGCAGGCGCCATGCCAAGTGCGACTGCGGCGGCGGCTCCGCCGCTGCTGCCGCCTGGGGTACGGTCCGTATCCCACGGATTGCGCGTGACTCCCGTAAGCGGGCTATCGGTGACGATCTTGTGTGCGAAATCAGGCAGGGTGGTCTTAGCGAAGCAGATCGCACCGGACTCGCGAAGCCGGGCCACACAGGGGCTGTCGTGGGGCGCTGGCGATTCGTCCGTGACGCGTGAGCCGTATCGTGTAGCGAGTCCGGCGACCGCGATGTTGTCCTTGACGCTAATTGGCACCCCGTCGAGAGGGCCAAGAGGGCGCTTGCGTTGCCATCGTGTTTCCGACGCGCGAGCCATGTCGAGTGCGTCCGGAGCCATCTGGCAGAAGGCATTCACGGCGGGGTCGAGCCGCTCGATCCGTTGAAGCACGGCGGCCATGACTTCGACTGGCGAGGCACTGCCGTTGCGATAAAGCTCCTGCAGTTCCTGTGCAGTGAGTTCACAGAGATCGCCCTGCATGTCACCTCCTTATTAATTATAACAAATATACAATATTGCCGGTTATGGTCGATGTCAAGGGGCGGCTTTGGTTAATTAATTAGGGTAAACTCGCTGATTGTGTGGGTTGACACCCTCATTTTGAGGGAATAATTTAATAGCAATAAATTGGAAGTGTGGCCGATCGAATGCGACTGGACAGTCACAGTGTGTCCGTGTGCCGTGACGGCAATTTGTCGTGTAAGTGTTCGCGCAGCGCGGGCCGCCTGCGATGAGCGATCGTCAGAGAGAGGCTGCCGCGTCCGGTACGGGAAAAGAGTGCGGGTTGCCGCAGATAGTCAGCGGACGCCGCCGCGGTCTTCGGCTGCCTTGAGCAACTGCGATAGCGGCACACCGAGCGCGTCAGCAATGTCAATCAACGCGTCGATTCCCGCGATCGTTTCTGCGCGCTCGATGAGTGAGATGGTGTTTGGGTGAACTTTCGCGCGTAGTGCCAGACCGGCCTGCGTTAGCTTCTTCAGCTTGCGGCGTGCGCGGATCTCCTTCCCAACAGCCTTGATCAGTGCTTCCTTGGTCATGCGTACTCGATTGAACTGGGCGAATCGAGTATCGGGGAGCGAACAACCATAAATTCACAATAAATTGTGTAAACGGAGTTTTGTTAACCTAAAATTCACAATATTTTGTGTAAACTGGAGCGCGCACGCCGGCGACAGCGTCGGTGGGCAGCCGGCTCGTGTTTTCTTTTTCAGCGGGCTACCGGCAGACGGCTGCTGGTCAGGATCCGCTTGGTATGCGAGGGAAATATGATAGGAATACTTAATGTTGCAAGTTACGGGTGCGTTCTCGCGATGATTGCGCTTGGTCTGGCCGTGGTGTTCGGCATGATGGACATCGTGAACCTTGCACATGCCGAGTGGGTCACGATTGGCGCATACGCGCTAGCGGTCGCGCAGGCGGTTGGCGGGAAGCAGGCCTTCTGGCTCGCCTTGCTGGTGGCGCCGGCTGTGGGGGCGCTCCTCGGATGGTGCCTTGAGCGCTTCATCATCCGGTTGCTCTACGATCGGCCACTGGATACGCTTCTCGCGACCTACGCGGTCAGCCTGATCCTGCAGAAGGCACTGGAGCTTATCTTCGGCACGCAGCCGATGCTCGTATACGCCCCGTTCAGCGGGGCGGTTCCGGTCCCTGGCGGAAGCTATCCGGCCTACCGGATCTTCGTGATCGGAGTAGCGCTGACCGTGACCACAGGCTGCTGGCTGCTGTTCGCCCGCACGCGCTTTGGTATGCAGTTGCGTGCCGTGATCCAGCACACGGCGATGGCTGAGGCCACCGGCATCGACACCCGGCGCCTGAATCGTATTGCCTTCTGCGGCGGTGCGGCGCTTGCCTCGCTCGCCGGCGTACTGGTTGCGCCCATGGTTTCGGTGGAGTCGCATCTGGGCGTCTCCTATCTCGCCAAGGCGTTCTTCGTGATCGTGCTGGGCGGCATCGGCTCGATTGCGGGCAGCATCCTGGGCAGCGCAGTCATCGGTACGGCTGAGACGTTACTGAGCTATCGCGTCGATCCCTCTCTCGCTTCAGCGGTGGTGCTGGTCCTCTCCATTGTGGTGATCCGGTTCAGACCGCAAGGGCTGATTCCAGGATTCAGCGCGGCCCACCAGCTTCTCGGTAAAGGATAAGGCATATGTCTGGAAAACATGCAGGCTGTCTGCGGCTCTGGTTCTCACAGCCCGCTCTCGGCGCCAGGGACGTCTTGCCGTTGCTGATGTCGGCGGTGGCCGCGGCCGCCGTGGCGATCGTGCCTTTCTTCGCCGGTCCCTGGCTGCTGTCGGCGGTGCGCGATGCACTGGTCATGGGGATCCTCGCATTGAGCTATGACCTGCTCTGGGGACGGGCCGGGGTGCTCACGCTCGGGCACACCACGTTCCTGGGTCTCGGCGCTTACGGATTCGCCGTCGCGACCGTCCAGTTCGGACAGGCGCCTGTAACGGGACTGGCTGCCGGTGTGCTCTGCGCTGCGGCCGTCGCTGCCGTGATTGGCTATTTCCTGCTCTTTGCAGGGGTGAGGCTTCACTTCTTCGCCATCATCAGCCTCGCCGTGCTGATCGTCGCACAGCAACTCGCCGTCAGCTGGCAGTCGGTTACCGGGGGAGACACGGGCATCCTCGGTATCCCGGGACTGTCGTTTAGCGCGGGCGGTCATGCGCTCGACCTGAGCGGTCCACGGGCGTCCTGGTACACCGTATCCGCCGTATTGCTTGTCGCCACAGGCCTGATGTGGCTTGTGTGCCGCAGCCGCTACGGCAAGGTGCTCGGTGCAATTGCGACCAACGAGTGGCGCGCAAAGGCTTGCGGCTATCACACGTCGTTTCACCTGCTGCTCGTCTTCGTCGCGTCGGCGGCGCTCGCTGCAGTCGCGGGCGTGTTGATGGCGGCCTGCTCGGGGGTGGTGGCCCCGGACGTGTTCTCGCCGCTCCTCGCGACCGAAGTCATCCTCTGGGTGGCCATAGGTGGCCGGGGAAGAATTGGTGGACCCGTCGTCGCCGCGGTCACTCTGACGCTGCTCAGGCAGACCGTCTCCAGCTACAGCACGGACGGCTGGCCCCTGATTCTCGGCGGTCTATTTCTCGCCTGCGTACTGTTCATGCCGAACGGACTGCGCCTTGACGGACGTGTATGGGCCGCGCTTCGGGCAGGTCGAGCGATATGGAGCCGGCCATCGGCTCACCGCGTGGGCCACGCACAGGAGAAGCGGTAATGGACGGCCAGTTCCTGCAGGGCACCAACCTGTCGCGCGCGTTCGGTGGAATCAACGCCGTAGCGGGCGTCGACATCAACATTAGACTACGCGACCTGCTGTGCGTGATTGGCCCGAACGGCGCGGGCAAGAGCACGCTCGTTGGCCTGCTCTCAGGCGCGATTGCCCCCGGTTCCGGCGAACTGTATCTCGATGGTGAGCGCATGACCGGCCGCCCAATGCACGCCTTCTGCCGGTGCGGTGTGGTGCGCAAGTTCCAGGGGACCAACACCTTCCTCACGATGACCGTGCGCGACAACCTGGTGGTGGCAGGCCTTGGCGTCGCGGCATACCGGGCCACGCCAATGCCGGATCCCGATGCGGTGCTGGAGGAGGTGGGTCTGTCCGGGCAGGCGCGCGAGCTCGCCTCGCATCTGCCGCACGGTGAGCGGCAGTGGCTGGAAATCGGCATGGCCATCATGTGCCAGCCTGCACTGCTGCTGCTCGACGAACCCGCAGCCGGTCTATCCGCGAAGGACGCGCAGCGGCTGGTGCGCCTCATCCACCGGCTGCGGGAGCGGTGCGCTGTGCTCGCCATCGAACACGACCTGGGCTTCGTGCAGTCTCTCGCGTGTGAGACTTGGGTGATGCACCGCGGAGAGGTGGTTCGACGCGGATCGTATGCGGAGATCGCAGTCGACGAGGAGATCCGCCGCATCTATCTGGGACGGGGGGCGACACATGCTGCGCATTGAAAACCTGTGCGCCGGATACGGCGACGCGGATGTGGTTCACAACGTCACGCTGGACGTACTGCCGAACGAGGTGGTCGGTGTGCTCGGCTGCAATGGTGCAGGCAAGACCACGCTGGTGAAGGCAGTCATGGGGCTGCTGCCGCGTGTGAGTGGAGAGGTCGCTTTCCTGGGCCAGCCGGTGACGGGCCTGCGTACGCACGAGATCGCGCGCCGGGGTATCGGGCTGGTGCCGCAGGGGCGGTGGATCTTTCCGAAACTGACCGTGCGGGAGAACCTGCTGATGGGTACGCGGGCCGCCGGTGGCGCCGATATCCTTGACGAGGTATTCGATTATTTCCCGGTGCTCAAAATGCGCCTCTCGCAGCAGGGCGGCACGCTCTCGGGTGGCGAGCAGCAGGTTCTTGCCATTGCACGCGCCCTGTGCGGCCGTCCAAAACTGCTCCTGCTGGACGAGCCGTCCGATGGTGTGCAGCCCAACCTGGTCGAGCGTATCGGTGAGGTGATTCCCGAGCTCTGCCGCCGCTCGAAGCTGGCCGTGCTCCTGGTCGAACAGAACCTCGATCTCGTCCTTCAGAGCGCACGCCGCTGCATCGTGCTCAGCAACGGGCGGCTCGTGCATGCCGGCTCCGTTGACCCGCGACACAGCGGGAGGGGCGAACACCCGCTCGCGCGCTATCTCTCTCCCACCGCCGAGGCCGCGCCGGACTTCCGCCCTGAAAACATCGAGTGATCTCCAGTGAGAAAACGCATGAACCGACGTGAATTTTCCCGAACCGTGCTGCTTGGTGCAGCTGCCTCCCTCGCCACATCGGCTGTCCCGCCGCTCGCACGCGGTGCCGAGCCCTTGAAGATCGGCCTGCTCGCGCCGCTCAGCGGCCCCCTGACGCGTGTGGGACAGACCAACCGCAACTGTGCTGCGCTGGCGGTGGACGAGATCAATGCCTCGGGCGGGCTGCTGGGACGGCCACTGCAACTGAGCGTCGAAGACACGCAGATGTCGACGGCCGTGACGCTGGAGAAGGCGCGGCAGCTTTTCATGCGTGACGACGTGGCGATGATCACGGGCATGGTGCTGCCATCCGAGCGAGAGGCGGCCCTTCAGGCGGCGAGGGCAGCGCGAAAGCTCATCGTCTATCCGAACTTCGACGAGGGGCGGTGCGACCCGCAACTGCTCACGACAGGCCTCGCCGCGAGCCAGCGCATCCAGCCACTCATTGCGTGGCTCATGCGCGGCGGTGGACAGTCCGTTTGCGCAGTCGTCTCGGACATCGGCAGCAACCGGAAAGTGCTGATCCCGCAGCTGCAGGCGGCGGTGGCGCGCCACGGCGGGAAGTTCCTCGACGTCTTCTGGCTGCCCTTCGGCACGCGCGACTACGGGGCCGTTCTGCAACAGGTCGCCAGTGCCAGGCCGCAGATCGTGTGGCACAGCATCGGGGACGACCCGGTGACGTTCGTGAAGCAGTACCGGTCGTTCGCGATGAAACCGCAACTGGTGACGGATATCGCACACGAGTCCCTCTCGATCGCAACCACAGGTGCATCGACCGGAGCGATCGGCGTGTCGTCGTACTTCATGAGCATCGACAACCCGGAAAACCAGGCGTTCCTCACGCGCTATACAGCCCGTTACGCCGACGCACGCGACCCCCGCCTCGGCCGCTATGCCGTGGTGCTCCCGCACGGCGAGAACACCTACGCGGGCATTCGTCTTTTCGCCGAAGCCGTCCGGTCGGCGGGAAGTGTCGACGCCGGGCGCGTGAGGGCTGCATTGCCCGCCGTGTCCGTTGCGCTGCCGCGCGGCAAAACCGGTGTGAGTCACGACGGGGGCCATGTGCTTTGCCAGACACGGATCGGCCAGGCGCTTGCCGATAACAGCTTTTCGATCCTGGAATCCACCGGCCCCGTTACACCGGTCTGTGAAGGATAGGCGTGTCCTCGTCGCGCTTTGGAATCGTGTATACCAATAGATAAGGACTACAAAATGAGTGAAATTGTCATGCTGAATGCAGCTCAGCTGGTTGCCGGCTTCCGGCAGCGCAGCCTCTCGCCTGTGGAGGTCATGTGCGCGGTACTGGACAGGGTCACGAAACTCGATCCGGTGGTCAACGCCTTCTGCGCTCTCGACGAGGAAGGGGCGATGTCGGCCGCCGGCGAGGCCGAGCGCCGATGGATGCGGGGCGAGCCGTGCGGTCCGCTTGATGGCGTCCCGGTATCGGTCAAGGATCTCGTCACCGTGGCCGGTTTTCCGACACGACATGGTTCATGGACAGCTTCGCCGGACGGCGAGAGCGTAGATGCGCCGGCCGTTGCGCGGCTGCGGCGTGCGGGCGCCATACCGTTTGGCAAGACAACGACGTCCGAGTTCGGCAACAAGATCGTCACCGACTGTCCGTTGACAGGTGCGACGCGCAATCCGTGGGACACGCGGCTCTCGCCTGGGGGCAGCAGCGGCGGATCGGCGGTCGCGGTTGCGCTGGGGATGGGACCACTGTCGCTTGCCACTGATGGGGGCGGGTCCATCCGGATTCCGGCCTGCTGGAGTGGTGTGATCGGGTTCAAGCCTACGTTCGCGCTGGTGCCGGCGGGCAATGCGTCGTCATGGACTGCACTGTCCACGCTTGGCCCTATCGCGCGAACGGTGCGCGACGCAGCGTTGATGCTTGATGCGATGACCGCCGCGAGCAACGACGGGCTTTCGGGAGCAGGGAGTCCGTCCGGCTACTCCGCGGCGCTGGACGACGGCGTAGAGGCTTTGCGGATCGCCTGGTGCCCCGCCCCGGATGGTGTGCCGGTAGCGTCGGACATCGCGGAATGTGTCAAGAGGGCAGTCGATACATTCGGGGCACTCGGCGCGACGGTCATCGAGACTGGCGTCGCGCCGATCGCGGACTACTACGGTAATGGTCGCATGCATTCGGTCCAGTGGTCGGTGTTCTTCGCTCAGCGTGTGAGGCATATGGAGGCAGCCGACAGGACGTTGCTTGATCCCGACCTGACGGCACTTTCGGATGCAGGTGCCCGGATAGACACCGCGACATTCGTCGATGCACTGCTTGCCCGTCACGCACTCGCCGCATCGATCGAAACGTTCTTCGAGCGTTACGACTTGCTGATCACGCCGACGTTTCATTGCGGGCCACCTCCGGTCCCCGGCTTGCCTGGCCATCTGCGCAATGCACCGCTGCTGACCGCGTGGTGCAACCAGGCTGGCGTGCCTGCGATATCCGTGCCGTGCGGATTCGCAGGAGATCTGCCGACCGGTCTGCAAATCATCGGGCGTCGGGGCAACGATGCCCTGGTCCTGCGGGCAGCGCGCGCATACGAACTGGCGAGAGGGGATTTTCCGGCACCGGGACCGGATTTGCAGCTTCCGGACGACACGGGGATCGCGCCATGAACGTCCAGATTGCGCGGATCGTGGTCCATCTCGTTGAACGGGGCGCGGAACTCGGCATGCCGGTGGCCCCACCGCACCGTCAGGTAGTGGCTGCGGCGGTGCTGAAGCCGACTGACCTGGATATTGCCGGCGAGCTTGAGGCGCTCTATGCGACGGGCGCCGATCTCGGCCAGATGCTCACCGCACGGGCGCTGCTTGCGCTCGGTTGTGCAGGGGAAGCCATCCAGGGTTATGGGAAGGCCGCGCTCCTGGGCACAGCCACACCGCTCGAATGGGGAGCGGCGCTGCTGCATCCACGGCTCGGCAAGGCAGTGCGCGCCTGCCTGCCTGGCGCGTCCTCGATCATGCCATCCGTCACGAAGCGCGGGCCCCCTGGTGCCTGCGTCGACATTCCCCTGCATGGCGTCACGGACATGTGGAGCTTCGACCACTTCGACACGGTGTCGCTCTGCATACCCGACTCACCAGCACCGGACGAGCTGCTGATTGCCATTGCGCTCGCCGAGCACGGAAGGCCGCTCGCACGCGTCAGGCCGGCGTAATGCGCGGTGATGAGGCCGCCGTCAGCCAGGCGCGTATCGAATGAACACTCACAAGCGATGAAGGAGAAAAGCATGGGCAGGGATGGGCAGGGAAGATGGGGCAAGGGGCTGGCAGCGCTGTCGTTATGCTTCACAGTGGGGGCAGCACACGCCCAGTCGTCGGTTTCTCTCTATGGTCTGGCCGATGCCTTTGCCGGGGTGGTGCGTACGCCCGGCTCGGCGGGCAACGCCTGGCAGGTGGGGTCGGGCGGGCTGTCGACCTCGTATTGGGGCATGTCGGGTGCCGAGGATCTGGGCGGTGGCACGAAGGCGATCTTCACGCTCGAAAGTTTCTACCGGATCAACGGTGGTCAGTCAGGCGCGTACGACGGGCAGTCATTCTTTGGGCGCAGGGCGTTCGTCGGCCTGAGTGGGCAATTTGGTAAGGTGACGCTGGGGCGTAATGATTCACTGCTGTTTGTCTCCACGCTGCTGTTCAACCCGTTTGGCAACTCGTTCGTTTTCTCGCCCATGGTGGTCCACACGTTTCTGGGTTCCGCGATGGGCGCGGCGTCGGTGCAAAGCGATACGGCGATTGACGACTCGATCGTCTACCAGTCGCCGGAGATGGGCGGTCTGACAGGAAGTGTGCTGCACAGCAATGCGGGCATCGCGGGTCACGCCGGGCAGGCGAACTACAGTGCGAACGTGCTCTACTTCGCAGGGCCGTTCTCTGCGACGGCTGCAGTCCAGAGTCTTCACACCGCATCGCTATTCCTGAACGGCGCAACGGAGCAGACGGCGTGGATGGCCGGCGCGGCGTATCGCCTGCAGGCAGTGAAGCTCTATCTCCAGTACGAACGGGTGACCAACAACAACGACCTCACCGACGACACTGTTCAGTTGGGGGCGAGCGCGCAGGTCGGCACGGGCAGCATACTGGCGTCCTGGGCGGGAACGCTCCGGCGGCCTGCACAGGGCGCCGATATCCGCTGGTCGACAGTGGTGCTCGGTTACGATTACCCGCTCTCTAAACGCACGGATGTCTACGCCGCGTGGCGGTACGACACGATGACCAGCGTGTCGTCCGGCAACAGCGTGGGTGCGGGCATCAGGATGAAGTTCTAGCTGGCCCTGCCCAGCATGCTGGCATGCCCGGAAGACCGGTGACCAAACTGGCAGGTCGGCGCATCGGAATCCTTCCATAAAGCGGCGGATGACGCCTCGGATCCCAGCGGCGCGTTGCAACGTGTCGCCCTCGCGTCGCGAGGGCAGTCGGCACATGACGAAAAATCTCTGTAGCGCATGTCGTGTGCCGACGCTTGGGAATCCATGGCGCCCGGTCGCGCAACGTCGCTGACGATTTCCTCTGAGGCGCAGTTAAATCGCTCCGGACGCGCGCTCCAGTGACCTGCAGGCCCGCGACGCGTGCGTGCCTGTAGCCGTATCCCGGGTTCCATGCCGGGATGCTCACTCGCCTTCTGGCGGAACAATGCATCAGGCGTTGCTGTCCTCGTTATTGCTTCCGGGCACGCACCCGATCAGACCAAACATGGCCTGGAATTCGTATCCGCAGTCTTCGCACACATACTCCTGGTAGACCGTGTACGCACCCACAGCACAAGCCCCCATCGTGACGTTCAGCGTGTCGCATGCCGGGCAGCGCACGGCGCCCTCGTCAACGGTACGCTTTTGCCATTCATCGGAAGACAGCACGAATGTCTCTCCTGGTTGGTGCGAGGGTACGACCTTTGCCGGACTCCCGCCATACGTCTGGTGCTGGCCATTCTACGCTCTGCGTTCGTGAGACTGGCCGCGATAATCATCGCCAGCGTTCCCTGATACGTTACACGTTGCCCCCGCTTCGTTTGCCATGCCCGACGGGCGCTTCCCGTCGATAAGACGGGTTTGGAGGCGGGACCCGACTGCTGCTTGAATGCCCCCATGTACCGGCAACACCAGACCGGCATCTTTCCTGGGGGAAGGCCATGTCAACCGCGAACAGTGAGGCGCACAGGATCCTGCGCCGCAAGCAGGTCGAAGAGAGAACGGGGCTGTCACGCTCAACGATTTACCGTCGTATGCAGGCGGGAACATTTCCACAGGCCGTGCCGCTCGGCGGTCGCCTGGTAGGATGGCGCGCGGCGGACATTGAACAGTTTCTGGAGAATCCCGTGCGTTACCGGGCGCCTGTGCCAGCGCGTGACGACATGGGGGGCACGCCATGAGTCGCGATCTCGCTTCGGCACGCCTGCGCCGGCGGCTGGAGAACTGGGGTAACGCATCGCGCGGCGCCTACGATCCGGTCGATGCGGCGCGGATCACGAAAGCCTGGCAGACACTCCATGTCCGTCATCGCGATATGCTGCGCATGGTCTATCTCTGGCATGCGCGTCGGGAGGTGGTCTGCCGGCGACTGCGTATTCCGCGGCGCCCCGCCCAATGCTTTGAGCTGGAACTCGCCGCAGCACGGGCCGCGCTCGCACGGGTCCTGGATGGCGGGAACCAGGATCGTGAAGGCAGTTAATCTCCCAAGGACGGGGGGCAAATAGTGGGCGCATCGCCGATCCGGTTCGTGTGGGTGCGCAGCCGGCATGCTGTGCCGGTGAGCGACGCCGCTACAGCAGGGAACGTCAGGGTGAAGGTCTGGATGTGAAATTTTTTTTGGGACGCCGTGGGAACACCTGGGAACACGTGGGTAAAGGCAGGGATGGCGGGGCGCCTGAGGGTACTTGCATTGCGCCGCGCACTCACCTACATTGAAGCCAACAATCTGATCCGGTCAACGTGCCCCGCACGACCGAGTACGCGTTAGCGGCCCCGCAGTTCGATGTCTGTGCGACGACGTGGTGTGCCGTGACGCATTCGCAAAAAGCCTGCATCTGCAGGCTTTTCTGCTTTCTGGCGCCGATGCAATGATCCCCGTTGAGCCCGCGGTCAGCCTCCCTGGCGCCGCGGGTTCTTTTTTTCGCAGGTTCATCGACCGCGGGTGCGGCTGAGGACGATGAGCCATGAAATCGCTTCTTATCATCTCGGCGAAAGGCAGTTCAGGCAGGACGACACTGACCTGTCTGCTCGCCCGCCACCTGCAATGCACCTGCCACTGGCGCGTGCTCGTGCTGGACCTGGCTGAGCCGCCGCGCTGCGCACAGATGCTCGCCGGCCGCGGACATGACACGACAGGTTCCGGCAGTCGTGCGCCGGATCTGCCTGAGTGCGCCGACCCGATAAGGGGTGGGTGCCTTCGCGTCCTCAGCGCCGACGCCATCGACGCTCTGCACTCGCGCGATGATCCCGCACGCACCCGCTATTACGCGAACCTTCGTCACCTGCTGTCTGCCGTGGCGCCGTGGTTCGACGTGTGCCTGATCGATGCGCCCGTCCTGCCGGACCTGCGCGCTGTCTGTGCAGAGGCGCTGGCGGATGCGGTGCTGAGCCCTCTCTCGATGTCGCCGGAATGTATCGAATGCGCGTCCGCCGTCATCAATGGCACATACGGAATCCGCAATGTCCGCGCGCGACTGAATCCGGCATTGCGCTTTGCCGGGCTTCTGCCGGTTGTCGATGTCCCTTCGCCGATGGAAGAGGCGTGGGTGAAGATGATGGAAACGACGCTGTGTGAATGGCTGATCGCGGACCCGGCCTTTCCCCATGGATACGCGTGGCTGCCGCGTCTGAGCTCCGTCGGACGCATTGAACAACGCCTGGCGCCGCACGGCGACACTACCGCGCTGGACGTCGGGGTAGCCGAAGCGTCGCGGACGGTGACCGCCTGTCTGAATGTGCTCACACGGTGGCTTGATGCAATCTGGAACGATGCGGTGCACGGCCTTCGCGATGCGGAGGTGTGCGATGCGTAACGCTGCCATCCCATTCGATTTTGCGGGCCCCGGTCGCGCGCTGCTGCGGGCGTTGCGTCGCTGGTCGAGCGTCATCGCTGCATTCGTCGGCGTATCAATCCTGGCGCCGGGCACTGCCCGCGCCGATGACTGGGGCTGCCAGGTGATCCTGTGCCTGTCCAATCCGGGTGGCCCTGAACAGTACGGTGAGTGCGTTCCGCCAGTCGAGAAACTGTGGGCGGCCTTGCGCCACGGCGACCCTTTTCCGACCTGCGACTTCGGCGCAGGCGGCTCACAGGGAACGTCGGCGGTGAACATCTTTGCAAGTGCCGGTTACTGCCGCGAGGATCTGCTGTACTGGGGTGGCCCCGAGCAGAGCGAGCTGCTGTGCAACGCGCGTGGCGCGATCAACGTCGAGATCGACGGGACACTGTACACGCGGGTCTGGTGGGACGCGAGAGGCGCCGACCGCACGATCACGGAGTTCTACGGGGGCGGCACCACCCAGGTGTCCTACGACCCGACACAGTCGGTGCGCCTCTTTCTGGAGCACGAGTACGAAAACTCGGGCGGTCAGGGAGGTGGCCAATGATACCGCTCGCCGCATTCCTGACCCTGGCACAGCAGTGCGCGCCTGCCGTGGCGCCGGCTACGATGGCGGCCATCGTGCACGTCGAGTCGGGTTTCAACCCGTACGCGATCGGGGTGGTGCATGGCCGTCTCGAGCGGCAACCACTGAACCTTGGTGAAGCCATAGCGACAGCACGCGCGCTGGATGCCGCCGGGTGGAATTACAGCGTGGGTCTCGCGCAGGTGAACCGCGCGAACTGGGTCCGGCTCGGGTTGACGCCGCAAACCGTTTTCGATCCGTGCCGCAATCTTGCCGCTGGCGCAGCGATCCTCCAGGGCTGCTTCGAGCGCGCGAAACAGGCACAAACGCAGGCACAAACGCAGGCACAAACGCGGGCAAATGCGGGCACACACGGCCACGTGCAGGACGCATTGCGCGCAGGGCTCTCGTGCTACGCGAGCGGCGACTTTTCCAGTGGCTTCCGTACGGGCTATGTGCAGCGGGTCGTCGCCCAGGCTGCGCGGCCTGATCCGGAGGTTCCGGCCATTGCGACCGATGTTTCGCCTATTCCCGTCATTCCCTCCCGACCGGAGGCGTCGCGATCTGACCTGTCCCGTGGTCGCGCTGGCTTCGGATCCCTCACGGACGGCAGGACGGATCAGCAGGCTGGTCAGGCAGACGACATGACACAGGAAAGCGCTGTGGTGTTCTGAGAAAGCAGGGACAACGCGTGTGACAGGAGTGATTCATGAAATCAGGACTACATATCAAATGCAGGCGGGTTTCTCGGCAGTTGCGGACCCCCGGTTTGGCGCGATACGTCTGGCGCAGCCTCTCGGTTGTGTCCATGGTGATGCTGACGGCGACACCAGCATACGCGCAGCTCTCGCAGGTCAACACGCTGCTCACGACGATCCAGACCACGCTGCTCAGCGTGGGCGCGGTGGTGTGCTCGATCTCGATCATCTGGGCGGGCTTCAAGATGATGTTCCAGCACGCACGCTTTGGCGACATTGCGAACGTGTTCATCGGCGGCCTGTTCGTGGGCTGCGCCACGGTGATCGCGGCGATGCTGATCCCGACGAGCTGAGGCGGAGGCGCACATGAATCCGCGCATGAATCCACTCAGGGATCCCGTCTTCAAGGGCTGCACGCGACCCGCGATGCTCTGGGGTGTGCCGCTCGTGCCGTTCCTCATGGTGGGCGGCAGCATCCTGATCCCTGCGATCTGGGCGCTGCTCGCAAGTCCGCCGGTGGGTGTCGGCATCGTGCTGATCCTCATCCCCGTCTTCGTCACGATGCGCTCGGTTACGCGCCACGACGACCAGCGCCTCGCGCAGTTCGCATTGCGCATTCGCATGGTGTCTCGCCAGCGCAACCGCCGCTTCTGGGGCGCGCACGCCTACGTGCCGGTCCGCGTCAAGAGGAGAGGCTGAGATGAGCGCACAGCCGCAACTTATCGACGTGGCCGAACGCGAGGTGGTGCTCTCGGATTTCGTGCCGTTTTCGTCGCATGTGGATGACTACGTGATCCGCACGCGCGAAGGGGACTACCTGCGTGTCTGGAAGATCGCCGGCATCGCCTTCGAAGCGGCCGATCCCGGTGACATCCTGGTGCGTCACGAAGGATTCAACCAGCTCGTGCGCAGCCTGCCTGGTGGGCACGTCGGGCTATGGTCGCACAGGATCCGCCGGCGCGTGACCGACCACTTCGCCACGCCGTACGGCAACCGGTTCTGCCAGGAGCTCGCGACGCGCTACTACGCGAGCTTTGCCGGCTACCGGATGATGGCCAATGAGCTGTATCTGACGCTCGTGTATCGTCCGCGCCGCACGCGCCTGGGGCGTCTTTTCAGCCAGGCGGCGCGACGCACTTCCGATGATGTCCGGCGGGACCAGCATGAGGCCCTGAAGGTGATGGGGGAGCTTGCCGCGCAGGTCGAATCCGGCCTGAAGCCCTGGGATCCGGTGCCACTTGGCATCTACAGGAAGCACATCCGTTACACGCAGCGGCCCGTGCGTTTCTCGGCGGCACTGGAGTTCCTGGGTTATCTCGTGAACGCCGCATGGGAGCCGGTACCGGTCCCGTCTGGCCGCATCGCCGAGGCACTGCCGACGTCGCGGCTTTTCTTCCGCACCGAGAAGGTCGAGATCCGCATGCCCGGCGCGACGCGCTATGCGGCGTTACTCGACCTGAAAGACTACCCCGAGGAAACCGAGCCGGGGATGCTCGACGGCCTGCTCTATGGTGACTTCGAGTACATCGAGACCCAGAGCTTCACGATCCTCGACCGTCCAACGGCGAAAGAGGCACTCGAGCGTCAGCGCAACCAGATGATTGCGGGCGAAGACGTGGCGGTGTCGCAGGTCCAGGCCATGGACCAGGCGCTGGATGATCTGATCAACGGCGATTTCGTCCTCGGTGAATACCACTATTCGCTCGCGGTGCTCGGTGACCGGCCGGACGAGGTCGCGCGGCACGTGGCGAAGGCGCGCACGCAACTCGCTGACGTGGGCTTCCAGACGGCGCTCGTAGATCTGGTAGCCGACGCCGCCTGGTTCGCGCAGTTGCCTGGCAACTGGCGCTACCGGCCCCGCGAGGCGAAGCTCACCTCGCGCAACTTCTGCGGACTCGCGAGCCTGCACAACTTCGCGACCGGCAAGCGCGACGGAAATCCGTGGGGCGAGGCGATCACGATCGTGAAGACGCCGAGTGGCCAACCCCTGTACCTGAACTTCCACGCCACGCCGGAAAAGAAGGAGTCCGCTGACGAGAAGGCGCTCGCCAACACGCAGATCATCGGGCAGGCGGGTGCCGGAAAGACGGTGCTGGAGCTGTTCCTGCTGGCGATGGCGATGAAGTATGGCCTCGCCGGCGTCGTCTACGACAAGGACCGGGGCACCGAGATCGCGATCCGGGCGATGGGCGGTCGCTATACGGTCTTTCGACGGGGGGTCCCGACGGGACTCAATCCCTTCCAGCTCGATCCCGATGAGGCGGTACTGGACTTCTGGGAGCGGCTTGTACGCCGGCTGGTCGACACGGGCACGCTGCTGTCGGCGAAGGACGAACTCGACGTTTCGCGAGCCGTGCGGGAAGTGGCCCGCATGGAGCGCCCGCTGCGGCGCCTGTCGATGGTCCGGCAACTGCTCCCGGCCGTGGGCGAAAACAGCCTGCATGCGCGGCTCACGAAGTGGTGCGCAGGCGGTCGGCTCGGCTGGGTGCTGGACAACCCGTCGGACCTGCTGGATTTCAGCCACAACCAGCTTTTCGGGTTCGACGATACGGAGCTGCTCGACGATCCGGAGGTGTCGACGCCGGTCACGATGTACCTGTTGCAGCTGACTGAAAGCCTGATCGACGGGCGGCGCTTTGTCTATGTGATGACCGAATTCTGGAAGCGGCTGGGCGATCCGGTCTTCACGGATTTCGCAAAGGACAAGCAGAAGACAATCCGCAAGCAGAATGGTCTGGGTATCTTCGATACGCAGTCCCCGGCGGATGTGCTGCGTAGCGACATCGCGCGGGCGCTGGTCGAGCAGACCGCGACGTTCTTCTTCCTGCCGAATCCGCGTGCCGACTACGACGACTACGTGCATGGCTTCAAGCTGACCGAGGCCGAATTCAATATCGTGCGGTCTCTCGGCGAGAACAGCCGCCTGTTCCTCATGAAGCAGGGCCACCGTTCGGCCATCGGCAGGCTGGATCTGGCCGGACTCGGTGATGTGCTCGATGTGCTGTCGGGGACGACGGACAACGTCGAACTGCTCGATGGGATCCGTGCCGAGGTGGGCGATGATCCTGCGGCGTGGCTCCCCGTGTTTCATGAGCAGTTGGCGAAGCGTCGTGCGACCGGAGCCGCCCTGCACGCAGTGACGCCGCATGCGTCGGGAAGGGGGGCGCGATGAGCGGCCTTTTCACTTCAGTTGGCGGCACGCTCGAGAACGGCATGTCGACGTATGTCTCGAGCGTGTCCTCAGCCCTCTGCAGCGCGCTGGTACCTGTTGTCACGACGGCGCTGACGATCTGGATCATCACATACGGGTTCGCAGTCGTGCGCGGCGAGGCCCATGAGTCGGTGCCTGCATTCGCGTGGCGTGGGCTGAAGGTGGCCATCATGCTCGCCTTTGCGCTCGGCGCGGGCATCTATCAGTCCCAGGTCGTCACCGCAGTTGAAGGGGCGACGACGGGTCTCGCCCAGACGATCCAGACCGCGGCGGCCAATGCCGGTGCCGGCAACCCCGGCTGCGGAACGGTGAGTGGCAGCAGCCTGACAGGCTCGAGCGCGTCCGCCATTTACCAGACGCTCGATTGCTATGACCGTCAGATCGATCTGGTGATGGATGCGTACTTCAACAAGGCAACGCACGAAGGTTTCAGCGTCGCGGGAATCGTCGCAGGCATTGGCGATTTTGCCTGTGGGCTGGTGGCGGCACTCGGCGCTTCGGTCTTCCTGATCGTCCTCGCATTCGAGGTCGTGATGGCGAGGCTGCTGCTGGATCTGGTGCTCGGCCTTGGCCCCCTGTTCATTGCTTGCGGGGCATTCGGCCCGACCGCCCGATTCTTCGAGGCTTGGACCGCAAAGATTGCCAACTACGCGCTATTGCAGGTGCTCATAGCTGCGTTTCTGGGCATGGCACTGACGGCGTTTTCAGCAGATCTTGCGCCGTTCCAGGTGACGACCTCGTCGCCCGACGCGAACGCGTCGGCGCTGACAGCGGCTGTCGAGGGCGCGCTCGATAACGCCGCATCCTGGGGGGCGGGCCTTGGGATGTGTGCCGCTGGCGTGCTGCTGGCCACCGTTGGTTGGCAACTGCCAGCGGTCGCCTCGGGACTCGCCGGAGGCGCCACGATGTCCGGGTTCGGCGCCTTCGTTGCGGGATACGCCGCACGGCAGGTGCTTCGCGGGGTCGGCGCTGCGATGCGCTTTGGACACGGTCCACGGCGCCCGGGCGGAAAGATTTCGGATGGCGGAGCGGGAAGCGGTTCGATGCCAGCCTACCAGCGTGCTGCCCGCGAGCACCTGGGCAATCAGGGAAACGATGGAGGATCAACATCATGATCACTTCAGGTGTACGCCGCGCTCTGGTAGCCATTGCGGCAGCGACGACCAGCAGTCTGTCTTCCGGCGTCCATGCGCAGGGTATTCCAGTCTACGACGCGCAGAATGTCGTGCAGGCGATCGCGACTGTCGGTCAGCTGAAACAGGAAGTGCAGCAGGAACTCCAGCTATATCAGTCGCTTAGCGGCACGCGCGGGTTTGGCGATCTGATGAACAATCCGGTCCTGTCGAATTCGCTGCCGTCGAACTGGCAGTCGGTCTACACGGCGATCCAGAACGGTGGATATGCGGGTCTGACGGGCAGCGCGCAGACGCTGCGCTCGGCGACCGAAATCTACAACTGCGAGGACCAGAGTGGCATTGACCAGCAGGTCTGCCAGCGCGCACTGAACAAGCCGTTCCAGGACAAGGCCTTCGGCACACAGGCGTACCAGACTGAGCTCCAGGAACTCGACCAGATCCAGGGCCTGATGCAGCAGATTGATGTGACACAGGACCAGAAGGGCATCTCGGAGCTGCAGGCACGCATCCAGATTGAGAGCACGGCGGTCGGCAACGAGATGACGAAGCTGCAGCTTTTCAGGATGCTGGCCGATTCCGAAGACCGGCTGATTGCCGAGCAGCAGCAGGAACTCGTGCTCAAGCGCGCTGGCAACACCGCACGTCTGCAGGACCAGATGGTACCCGCGAACTTTGGCAACTGAGTTTGGCAACTGAGTTCGGAAACCGAGTTCGGAAACCGAGTTCGGAAACTGAGGAGTCTGACATGATCCGTTCTGTTGTGGCCGTCATTGTTATTCAATTAGTAATACTGATTAACGGTTGCTCAGGCAATCCACCCATACCTGTCCTGCCAGATGGCTTGCACCGTGTTCCAGTGAACCGCATACCACCGGTTCCCCCGTCCGATGGAGGCGGCCATGAGCAGTGAGCGTGGCTCCCGTGAATCAAGTGACTATCGCCGTGCACTCGATTTCGAGGTGTCGGTCACGCACCTGCAGGAGCGCTCGGAGCGTCGCGCGTGGCACGTGGCCATGGGCTCCGTGGTGGTCGCGATCCTGTGTGCCGTCGCACTGGCCGTGATGGTCCCGTTCTACCGGGTGGTGCCGCTGCCGATCGAGGTCGACCGCCTGACCGGTGAAGCACAGGTGATCGACGTGCTCGACGCGAAGCATATGCACATGCGGGACATCGAGGACAAGCACTGGGTGGACGTGTACGTGCGCTCGCGCGAGCGCTACGACTGGGGCCTGCTGCAGATGGACTACGACCGCGTGCTCGACATGAGCGACGACCGTGTCGCGCGCGACTACCGGTCGATCTACAGCGGCCCGGATGCACTGGACCGGCAGCTCGGGGCGAACACACAGCGGCGCATCCGCATCCTCTCGACGACGCTGGTACCGGACGAACCGGGCCGTGCTGTCGTGCATATCGAACGCACGACGTGTAAGAACGGCATCGATAACGCGGAGCCGCCGCAGCGCTTCGTCATCACGCTCGCTTTCACATACCGGCCGTCCGTCTTCACGCGTGAGCGCACGGCCATCGAGAATCCCTTCGGCTTCAGGGTGACGGCTTACAGCCGCGATCCCGAATACACCCCTGCGGCATCGTCGCCGACATTGTCACCTGCTCCGGGAGGTGCGCCATGAGACTGAACACCCTTGTGAGAGCCACCGCGCTGGTGACCGGGCTGGCAGGGGGCTGTGCGGGCGCCTTTGCCTATGACGTGCCTGGCTGGTCAGGTGACTCGCGCGTGCGGCAGGTCGTGTACCGGCAGGACGAGGTGGTGCGGGTCATCGCGCAACGTGGGTTCGCCACGCACATCGCGCTGGATCCGGCCGAGCACGTTCTCGTCGTGGCCCCGGGCGACCGGGACGGATGGCAGGTGGTCGCCAACCGCGGCGATCACGATGTCTACCTCAAGCCGCAGCTAGATGCGCACGACACGAACCTCGAAATCCGTACCGACCGGCACAGCTACAGCTTCGACCTGGTCGTGCTTCCGCTCAGGGCCCGTTTCGGGAACGACCACGAGATGTACCGCATCACGTTCGTCTATCCGGACGCGCAAGCCGCAAAGACAAAGGCCGCAGACGATGCCGCCCTTGTGCGCGATCGTCTCGACAAGCCGCCTGTGGTGCGCAACACCGCTTACTCGATGCAGGTGATGCCGCACTCGGAGGATATCGCGCCGACGGCGGCATGGGATGACGGGCGCTTCACTTATATCCGCATTCCGAACAACCGCCGTATCCCGGCGATCTTCCGCGTCGCCGATGACAGCAGCGAAAGCGTGGTTGACCGGCACATGGACGACGACGTGATCGTCGTGCACGAGGTGGCCCGGCGCTTCGTCCTGCGGCTGGGCGACGAGGTGGTCGGTCTGTGGAACGACGCGTTCGATGTAGATGGCGTACCGCCTGCGGATGGCACGACGGTCAGCGGTGTGAAGCGTGTCTTGCGGAGCGACGGCCATGAATGAGGAAACGCCGCGCAATGTGATTGCGCCCGAGGTTGTGCCCGAGAGTGACCCGGCAAAGGTCACCGATACGATAAACGGTGACCTCCCGAACCAGCCAGTCGATCGCGGCATGCCGGAACTGGGACAGCGGGGTGGCCGCGCCCGCGCCTGGTGGATCGCGCCGCTGCTGGTCGTGGCCGTCGTGATCGGCGGAGCAGTCTGGACGATCCACGGGTTTCTCGCACGGCACGATGCGGCGGAGAAGGCGAGGCGGGATGCCGTCCAGGATCAGCCATCCCAGGGCCGCGTGTTCGGCGACGGGAACGCACCGGCATCGGCTGTTGCCGCCGCAAGCGGCCCGGCGGAGGCCCCCGTTGTTGCGTCGGCTGCTGTTGCAGGGTCGACGCGGCAAGCCCCCGTGCACACCGCACCAGCTCGCAGCTATTACGACGCACCGCTGCTCATCAGCGGAAGTACGGGCGCAGGCGATGGCCCTGCCGAGGGAGGAGCAGACACGGCGGCATCAACGCCAGGCACTTCGCCCGGAGCGACTGTCGTATCCGGGAGCCAGTCTCAGGGAAATAGTCCGCTCGCACAGGCACTGACGCCGACGGTGACGCCCAAAGTGCGCGCGGGCTTTCTCGGCAATCGCAGCCTGATCCTCGCCCAAGGCGCCAAGATCGACTGCGTCGGCGATACGGCTTTCGATTCAACCCAGGCTGGCATTTCTACCTGCACGGTGACGAAGAACGTCTATTCGGATGACGGCCATGTCGTGCTGATCGAGCGCGGCTCGCAGATCAACAGCGAATACCGCGCGAACCTGGCGCCCGGACAGAAGCGGGTGTTCATCCTGTCGGCACGCATCAAGACCCCTGAAGGTGTGACGGTCGAGATCGATTCTCCCGCGGCGGACGCGCTGGGACGCATCGGCGTGAGCGGCTACGTGAACAATCATTGGGGCGAGCGTATCGGCTCGGCGATGCTGCTCGGCATGACGCAGGATGCGATCGGGTATCTCGCGACGCGTGGCGGCAACAGCAACGGCTCGGTCGTATTCGAGAACACGCAGCAGCAGGGCAATGACATGGCCTCGCGCGTGCTCGACAGCACGATCAACATTCCGCCCACCCTGACACAGAACCAGGGGACCGAGTTCACGATTATCGTCGCCCGGGATCTGGACTTCAGTCCGGTCTACGCACTGGAGCCGGGGGGTACGCGATGAACGCGTCGGCCCCTATCCTGAGCGAAGCGCCGATACCGGCAGACGGCCTGCTGCAGAGGCTGGCAGAGGATGCGTCGGTGCGTGAACTGATGCGCCCGCTTGCGGGGCTGCTCGAAGACCCGGCGCTCACGGAGCTGGTGATTAACCGGCCGCAGCGCGTGCTGACTGAAACCCATCTCGGATGGCAGGCACACGACTGTGCGGAGCTCGACTTCGAGCGCCTGATGTCGTTCGCAGTGGCGATCGCCACGCTCACGAACCAGGAGGTCTCGGCGTTGCATCCGGTGCTCTCCGCGCTGCTGCCCGGTGATGCGCGCGTCCAGATCGTCATCCCGCCGGTGGTGCCCCCGCGTACCGTATCGGTGACGATCCGCCGTCCGTCGTCGCGCGAGAAGACGCTCGACGCCTACGAAAGTGAGAGGCTGTTCGCGCAGACTGTATGGCACCGCCCGGCCGGACTTGATGAGGCGATGCCGGCACTGTCCCCCCGGGATCGTGATCTCGCCAGGTGCCTCGAAGCGCGCGAGTTCCCGGCGTTCTTCGAGCGGGCGGTGCGCGGCCGGCTGAATCTCGTGATCGTGGGCAGCACGGGCTCGGGCAAGACGAGCTTCATGAAGACGCTGTGCCGGTCCATCCCGGCCAGCGAACGCATCGTGACGATTGAGGATGTGCGCGAGCTCTTCATCCGTCACATCGAGAACTGCGTCCACCTGATCTACAGCAAGGGTGGTCACGGCCAGGCGCAGGTGACGCCTGCGGATCTGATCGCGAGCTCGATGCGCATGCGCCCTGACCGTGTGCTGCTCGCCGAACTGCGGGGCAGCGAAGCGTACGACTTCCTGAAGCTGCTGACGACCGGGCATTCCGGTTCGATCACGAGCTATCACGCGTCGAGCGCATCGGTTGCCATCGAGCGGTTCGCGCTGATGGCGAAGGAACACCCCGAAGCCGCCACATGGGACGACGCGGCGCTGCGCCGGCTGCTTTTCATGACGATCGACGTGGTGGCGCACATGGAGGCCATCGCGCTCTTCGATGAATCTGGCGCGCAAATCGGCCGGCGCTGGTCGATGACGGAGGTCTGGTTCGATCCGCTACGTCACCATCAGGCTGATTTCCGGTGAAGGAGGAGCAGGCCATGGACATCGGAAAGGGAACCGGAACGGGACGGTCAGCCAGCAACGCGATCGGGTACCACGTGATGCTTGCGCTGGTCACGCTCGCGGTCATGGCCGCAGCGGCAGCGGGACTCACGCTTGCCCTCTGGCTGGCTTCGTTTTTCTTCGCCGCGAGCCAGCACGTCAACCCGCTTCATGCCGGATTTCATGCGTGGCCAGATGCCGCGCTGGCCTGGCATGACGGACGCCTGCCGAAGGAGGGGCGGCGGCTCGCCGGTGCTGCGCTGTTCGGGGTTCTGCTGGCGTTTGGCGCACCCGCGTTCGGCGTGTACACGCTTCTGGAACAGTCCGGTCGACGGCGCCTATACGGCAGTGCGCGGTTCGCAAACGAGGCGGATATCCGCCGGGCAGGACTGCTATGAGCTCGGCGACGACTTCCCGTTCTCATGAGAACGCCCGTGGTGGACCAGCGCTGGTCGTGGGCGTCTGGCGTGGGCGTTATCTGCGCTTCTCCGGCCAGCAGTTCGTACTGCTCGCGGCGCCGGCCCGTTCGGGAAAGGGCGTGGGCATCGTGGTGCCTAACCTGCTCAGCTACCCAGATTCGGTGATCGTGCTCGACATCAAACAGGAAAACTTCAACCTTACCGCTGGTTTCCGTCGCACACACGGGCACGACGTGTACCTGTTCAACCCGTTTGCTGAGGATGGCCGTACGCACCGGTATAACCCGCTGTCGGCGATCTCGGATGGCATATTCCGCGTCGGCGACATCCTGGCTATCGGGTACGCGCTGTATCCGGTCGGCGGTCACGACGACTTCTGGAAGGACCAGGCACGCAATCTCTTTCTCGGTATCGTGCTGCTGCTGTGCGAGTGGCGCGATGCGCGCCGCACCGGCAACACCGATGTGCCCGACTTCCCGGTGACGATGGGTGAGGTACTGCGGCAATCATCGGGAAACGGCATGCCCGTCAAGGCGTACCTGCAGCAGGCGCTGCTGCAGAACCGGCGACTGGTTAGTGGCGCGTGCGTCGATGCGCTCAACCGCTTTCTCGCGAACGACGACAAGGTGCTCGCGAGCATTCTCGCAACCTTCAATGCGCCGCTCACGATCTGGGCCAATCCGATTGTCGACGCCGCGACGAGTGCCAGCGACTTCGACCCACGTAACGTCCGGAAGCACCGCATGTCGGTCTATATCGGTGTGACGCCAGACCATCTGACGGAGGCTGCGCTGCTGGTGAATCTGGTGTTCTCGCAGGTTGTGAACCTGAACACGAAGGAATTGCCGCAGGACAATCCGGCGCTGAAGTACCAGTGTCTGCTGCTGATGGATGAATTCACGTCGGTCGGCAAGATTCACATCATTGCCCGGGCAGTTGCCTATATGGCGGGATACAACCTGCGGCTGCTCTCGATCGTGCAGTCGGTGTCGCAGCTCGAGTCGGTCTATGGCCGGGCAGATGCCAGGACGTTCGTCACCAATCACGCGATGCAGATCATCTACGCGCCGCGTGAGCAGAAGGATGCGAACGAATACTCGGAGATGCTCGGCACCTTCACGGACCGCTCGCGCAGTGTAAGCCGGTCGAACGCGATCTTCGGCGGCCGCGGTGGGTCGAGCGAGAGTTTCTCCGAGCAGCGCCGGCCGCTGCTGCTGCCGCAGGAACTCAAGGAGCTTGGGCGGGACAGCGAAATCATCCTGCTCGAAAACACGAAGCCGATCCTGGCCAAGCGGATCTGCTACTGGCGTGATCCTGTTTTCACGTCACGCCTCGTGGCTGCGCCAGCGATTCCAGCGATGGATCTCGTGCGCTTCATCGCCCAGGTCGAGCGGCGGGTGAGGGATGTGCGGCTGGACGACCTGGATGAGGCTGGTGTGATCCACCTTCCTCCGGAGTATCTGGAAGTACTGCAGGCCTGGGATCCCCGTGACCTGCCCCGGTATCTCAACGACGTGAGCGACGAAGAGGCGGCAGCCTACGTCGAGCGACATTTCATGCTGCTGGGTGTGCCAGCTGCGCGCGTTGCCGTGGCTGCGCGTCGGCTGTCGCCGTCTGATCTCGACGTCGCGGAGTTGCGCCCTACGGAAGTGGCGTCGGGGCGCAAGGCCAGGCGCGCCTCCGGTACACCGCGTACGCAACGTGGGCGGGCAGCATCGCGCACGGCTGACGGCTCGAGCGTCGTGCCGCTCCATGGAGAACGCCGATGAATACGCGGTACCTGACCGAAGAAGAACGTGCCCGTGCGGCGCTCGCCACGATCCCTGTCGAGGACTATGCGACGTGGGTCGATATGGCTTTTGCGCTCAAGCAGGGATTCGGCGAGGCCGGCTTCGACATATGGGACGAGTGGAGCCGTACCGCCCACAACTACAGCGAGCGTGCGGCACGGGTAACCTGGCGCTCGGCCGGTCAGTCAGGCGGGAAGACGCTCGCCTCTCTCTTCTGGCTCGCGCAGCAGCACGGTTTCGACGTCAGGGGCTCGCGTGCAGCGATGGATCCTGCGGAGAGGCTGCGCATGTCGTCGACCCGTCCGTCCATGGACCGGGCGCAGCAGGCCGGCAGCGTCGCGGCGCGTGCGCGCGCGCGACAGACTGCGGTCGCGCGGGAGGCGCTGGCAATCTGGAAGTGGGCGCGACCGGTGGGCCCCGGGCATCCGTATCTCGAACGCAAGCAGGTCCGGTCGGTCCCCACGCTACGCGAACTGGAGGCAGAGGAGCTGCATGCGCTGCTCGGATACGCGCCGCGCAGTGCCGAAGAGCTACTCACGGGCCGCGTTCTGGTGGTGCCGGTCCGCATCGGCGACACGCTCTCGACACTGGAACTGATCGATGCCGAAGGGCGCAAGTCAGCTCTCGCGGGTGGCGCGAAGTCGGGCGGCTACTGGGTGGTGGAACCCGACCGGTTCCGTGATGGCGTAGTGACACCCATCCTGATTGCCGAAGGCGTGGCGACAGCACTGGCAGCGTGGCAGGCGACGGGCTGGTTCAGCGTCGCCGCACTGTCGAGCGGCAACCTGCGGCCGGTGGCGGCGATGTGGCGCGGCCGATACCCGGAAGCGGAGATGCTGGTGCTCGCCGATCTCGGCGCCGGGTATGAACATGCGAAGCAGGCCGCGCTCGGCACGTCATCGCTGCTCGCTGAACCGCGCTTCGTGCCGCAGGCACGGATTGCCGGCGACGTGCCGACTGATTTCGACGACATGGCGGTGCTGTCCGGCCTCGGTGTCGTTGGTGAGCTTCTACGGGAGTCGCTGTACGGAGCACCGCAACGGGATGCAGCACCCGGAGAAGCCGACGGACGGGCCGTGATTGCACAGGGATCGGATCATGCACTGAAGGAGGACCATGCAATGGGCAATGTGAAAGAGAAACTCGTGGATGATGGAGAGGCGTCGGGTCGGCGCCGTACTTCGCGGCGCCGGGCCAGCAGTCAGGACGCACCGGAACCAACACCGCAGGAGACTCTGGCACCGGTAGCCGGGCAGGCACTGTCCCAGCCTCTGGAACCGGATCGGCGTGAAGCCGATTCGCCGAGGGCTGAGCCACCACCCGCGGGTGCGGCGGGTGCTTCGGCACGGCGTCAGGTGGGCGAACCGCTGTACGGACTCGATGAGGTACCGGGCGAGCTTAAGGCGCTTGCGCAGCACCGGTTCGGCGCGCAGATCCGCATGGCGACGCCCCGCGAGAACGGCGGTCCGTATCGCGGTGAGGTGTTCAACACCGAGCACTACCTGATCCAGGAGGTGTCCACGCGTAGCGTTGTATTCCACGCGAAGGCGAACGTGGAGTTCGTCTCTGACCGGCTGCGGTGGCTGGACGAGAACCAGAGGCTCAATGGGGCAGAGGTGCAGGTCGGGTACGACGGCACTCACGGGAAGGTGTATCCGTGGGACCGTGCGCGCGACCTGCTCGACCGCACGGTTGCCTCGCTGAAGAAGTCCGCCCGGGAGGTGGGTTTCGGTAACAACCTCGACGCAACGCTCGACCAGCTGCAGGCCACGTCGTGGACCCGGGTGAGGGAGGCACGGGCGGCGGCACTCGCGCAGTCGAAGGAGCGCGCCGGCCGCGAGCAGGAGCAGGACCAGGGACCGGGGCATCAACGCTGAGCGTGCGACGCTTTGCCCACCAGTGCAGGAATCAGAGGGAGATCCATGATGGATGAACCAGCAACTTCTTCCGGCCCGCGTGCAGACGAACCGGTCATCAACGTGATCGAGCCGGACCCGCCACCCATCCAGGATCTGCGGGGCGGCGCCGCGGGCGCGGAGCGTTTCGATCGGACCGCGGCCGACGTACTGGCCGCACGCCGGCGCCGCGAGTTCGATGCAGTGCGGGCGCGGCTGCGCGATCAGGCCATTCAGGCGGACGCACCATCGCAGGCCGCTGCACAGCAACCGGCGTCTCGGGCAGCGTCCCGTGGCACTGACGATGCATCGGCAACGCGCTGGGCGCCGCTTGGCAGTCCGCCGGAGACGGTGCGCAAGCGCTACCTGCGGGCCGGCAACCAGTATTTCCTGAAAGACGCGCCGCATCAGCTCGCGTTCGAGGATATCGGGCCGTACCTCGTGACGGAACACAACCGCCCCGATGTCGTCGAGTCGATGGTGGACATGGCCCGTGCGAAGGCGTGGGGGCGCATCCGGGTGTCAGGCCACGAGCAGTTCCGCCGCGAAGTGTGGGTTCAGGCAACGCTGCTCGGCATCAAGGTGAGCGGATACGAGCCGAAGGCAGTCGACTTTGCGCGTCTGGCCGAAGGCCGTCGTGACCGGATGACGAACCGCATCGACGTGATGCAAACGTTTCCGGCCGCGCACGTTCCTGCGAACCGACCAGAAGCGCCCGAGGTTGCGCCTGGCCCCAAGGAATCACAGGCGGCGCCACCAGCGAGGCGCGATGCTCATCAGCAGCCGGGCGCTCGTGCGGCGGCTCCGGCTTCGCCCGCGTCGGCGGAGCCGCCCCGAACCGCTCCCGCCCCGGAAACGGGACCACGCGTTGCCGAGCCCGAGGGACAGGAGAGACAGCGCTATATGGGCGAACTGGTCGAGCATGGCGGTGCGCCCTATCAGCACAACCCTGCGCGCAGCGACTCGCATTACGTCGTCTATCGCGATACGGGTGGTGCGGACCATGTCGTCTGGGGTGTGGACCTGGAACGGGCCGTGGCGGACTCCGGCGCGCTTGCCGGACAGCAGGTCATGTTCGAAAACCTTGGCCGGCGTCTCGTGACAGTGACGGTTCCGGTTCTCGACGCGACGGGAAACGTGATCGGCGAAGAGGAAAAGGAGGTCTATCGCAATACGTGGCAGATGGATGTCGTGGGTCAGGAGCGGACGCAGTTGGATCCCGAGGCTCGCGGCAGAAAGGACGACCCGGGAAGGAGTGAGACTGCCGCGCCGGAAACCCCTGAGCAGGCACAGTCCGCCCGCCGACGTGAGCCTTCGGCCATGTCGCCCGCGGAGCGTGCCGTGCAGATGGCGGTGCTGGTTGCCGCGATGCGGCAGCAGGGTTTCAGCGAGCGATCCATCGCGCGCGTGCAGCAGCGTGCGCAACGGCTGCTGACTGCGTTCGAGTCCGAGGGCGTCACGGTTCCCCGACCCCGAGTATTCGATCCCGAGGCGCCCTCCACGCGCAGCCGCCGCACGCGTGCGGCTCCGGAGCGCGCCCCGACCCGGGCGGTCGAACGTGGACCGTTGGAACCGGCGCCTCCGTCGCTGTAGGAGCACACGCATGGCCACGCGTGCGCGACTCTGTGTGGATCTCGGGCGAGCGAAGTCACGCTGGGAGGCATGGTGTGCCCTTCACGGGGTAACGGCGGCCGATGGTGTCCGGCAACTGGTCCACGGTGTGCTGAGCCAGGACGAGTCGCCAGACGGGGTGTCTGGGTCCGGACATCTCCGCCTTCCGGTCGACGGGCATCGCGAACGCATCGAGATCCGTCTCACCCAGGAGGAACTCGAAGTGGCCAGACGACGTGCATTGACTTGTGGAATGAATGTCAATCGCTGGCTAGTTGCGGTGATCCGAGCACAGCTCGTGCATGAGCCGCAGCTGGGCGAGCGCGAGATGCGGCTGCTTGCGGACTCGAACCAGCATCTGGCCATGATTGTGACGTTGCTCGGTCGGTCGCAGGCAAGCGGTGGTGCCGGCGACGTGGCGCACGTGCTTGAGGACACGCGTGCCGTGATTGATACACACCTGCGCACAGTTACGCAGGTGCTGCGCGCCAACCTCGATCGCTGGAGCCGCTAGCATGTCGTTCCCGAAGACATACGTCGACCAGATGCTGCTGAACTGGGGGGACCGGCTTTTTCATGATCCGCTGCGGCACGTGCGTGCGCCGCGCATGTCACACGGCGAGCTTCAACGCGATGTACGACGCATGCGCGAGCAGCTTGCCCGCACGCTCAGGCGCACCCCCGAGGTGATGGTCAAGATCACGAACAAGGCGTCGGGCGCGCAGGGCATGGGCGCGGTGCGCCGTCATCTGCGCTACATCTCGCGTAATGGCAAGGTCGAACTCGAGGATCAGGACGGGATGATCATGCTCGGCCGCGAGGCACTGCACGATCTGACTGATGCGTGGCACCTCGGTGGCTGGGGTATCCCGGAAGAAAGCCGCAGGCGAGAGGTGTTCAATGTGCTGCTCTCGATGCCGCCGGGCACGGATCGGCGGGCGGTGCGCAACGCCGCGCGCGCGTTTGCGGCGGAGGAGTTCGGCGACGGCCGGCGGTATGTGTTTGCCGCGCACGATGACGAGGCGCATCCGCACGTGCATCTGAGCGTGCAGGTACGCGGAGCGGATGGGAAGCGTCTCAATCCGCGAAAGCAGGATCTGCAGCGCTGGCGCGAGCGGTTTGCACGCCAGTTGCGTGAGCATGGAGTCGACGCAAATGCGACCCCGCGACTTGCACGCGGAGAGACGCGCCGCTATCCGAAACAGGCTGTCGTGCATATAACGGCGCGCGGCGAAACGGCGCATTACTGGCGATCGGAGCCGGGTGAGCGGGCCCGTCGCGCCTTGTGGGACGCCCACGCTGGGTCGCTCGAAGCATGGCAAGGCGTGGTTCATGCGATGACCGGATCGCAGAGTGCTGATGACCGAAGCGTCGCAGCAATGGTTACGGACTTCGTGCAGACGATGCCCATTATGCGCGATTGGCCCGGCATGGGTCGCACCCACTCGAATGAAGTAGAGCGTCGTCACGCCCCGTTGCACGAGCGCGGATTACGTGGCGCAGAGCGGAGCGAGATCCAGCGGGAACTGTTTCCCGACGATCCGGGTGTGCGGATGGAGCGCTGAGCAGAAGAGATGTCAATTGCGATCATTCCGTGGATAGGCGGCAAGCGGCGGCTCGCCGACGTGCTCATTCCGCGATTTCCTCCGCACCGTTGCCATGGTTAGGTCTTTGCCAATGCGGTGGGGCTGTTTTTCATGCGCCAACCGGGGTGAACGATGACCTTGTGAATCTTTGCCTTGTGGTGCCGCATCATCTCGATGAGTTCGTGAGGCATTCAGGTGGGCCTTGACTAGTCGCGAGGTGTTCAGGTGGCTGAGCGATACACCGGTGCACACGCTCACCGACATTAGCGCGCAGCACGTTTCTACTATCTGCAGCAGAACTGCTTCGGTGGTTGCGTTGAAGGGCGGACGTTCGGCGCGGCGACGACCTCTCCACCGGGGCTGAATCTTCTGCGGATTGAGAATACGTTGTCGGCGGCCCATCTCAGGCTGTTTGGGGCATATATCGAAAAAGCTGGACTGGCACGACTGCGTCTCTTAATACGACCGGACTCCGAACTTTCTTATGCCTCGCCTCCTTTACTGGGAATCAGATGGCTACGGTTTGCCGTTTGAATATGATCAGTATGGGCGCATGGCATTTGGAATGCTGGGCGGGTTGCAGGGGCACGCCATCCGGACGCTCAATAATCATCAGGCGATGAGAGCACTGTTCGCGCAGTTCGATATAGAATGCGCCGATATCCAGTACATCGTTGGCGGTGCGGGCAATACCGCACCGCGCAGCGAACTCATTATCTACAGCTGGGACAGGGCGAAAGACCCCATGGGACTGTTCTGATTTTGGAGTGGCCGCGAGCGCGATAGATGCTCGTGCAAACCCGGCCCGGTGCGGCGTCCTGAGTCGTAGCGCAACGGGAATATGCGTTGCTCGCTCTCAGGAATCGACGAACCACGCAGGTCCCGCCTTGTATGATGCGATGACGATGACCACCATCGCGACTGCAAGCAGGGGAAAGCTGGTGACGGCCAACGGAAAGAACAGTGCAAACTGAAGGGTCGACCCTCCCATGCCGTAAAGCAGATCTGTATCGCGAATGTTCTCGTAGAGCAGCCGTGCTGTTGCAGCGAGGCCAAGGGAAACGAGAATGAGTCCGTCGGACAGGGGCTTGTGGTGGAGCGTTGCGTTAGCCCAGAAGTAAAGACCCCACCAGATCAGGTTAATCGCGATGGCCTTGATCCAGAAGCTTCGCAGCGTGAAGAACGAATGGCCGAAGCGGCGCCGGCAATGCCGGTTGAACAGCTGGACACCCTTTACCATGGCGATTACAGCCGCTGCGATCAGCGCAAGTTTTAGCCAACCCATGATCCGCTCCTTTGGGCATGGAGTGCGACGTCAAACCAATATCGACGTGACAGCCCTGTTGCATCGAGTGTCCATTATCCCTCGACGAAGGAGCGCTCATGCGGAGCCATCGGAAGTTCCAGAAGGCATAGCGAGGACCGTTCTTGGGCGATTGTCGCCGGATGAGCGCGTGCGAGCCCGGCGGGGGTCGCGATCGTGCTCGTTTATCGCCATCAGCATCGGCGCAATGCTCTGCGCACTCGCCCGTTATGGCTTGAGCCTCACGACGAACGCGCTTCTGCCAAATATTCCCATGGGGACGCTCGCGTGCACTCTGATTGCCGCGTGTATCGTCGGGTTTGCGATCGCATTCTTCGGTTGGACAGCATGTCTGTCTGTTGTGTGGCGCCTTTTCCTTATAACCGGTCTGGCTGGCGGACTCTCGACATTCTCGACTTTTTCTGCCGAAATGCTGACCTTGCTTCGAGACGGTTGTCTCGGGTGGGCGGTCGGCACGCTTGCGCTGCATTTCGGTGATTCGTTAGTCATGACCGCGCTGGGCATGGCCACGCTTTCTTTAACCCGTCACATCTGAAAAGGAGTCTGCAATGCAAGGCTATCAATTGACTTTTTTCACTGAACAGAACCGTAAGCATGGACATCAGTCAATCTGCGACTGGCTGCTGAAATTCGCCGAACAGCACGGCGCATCGGGCGGAACGTTGATGACTGGTGCCGAGGGGTTCGATCACACGGGCAAGTTCCATTCGGCTGGCTTTTTCGAACTCGCCGATCAGCCGCTTGCCATCATCGTTTCTGTCGATGAGCACGCATACCAGCGGTTGATGAACGCACTAGCGGAAGAAGACGTCGATCTCAGCTACGTGAAGATTCCGGTCGAGTTTGGCCGAGTGGGCCGCTCGGTCGCATAACAGTTCGCGATCTATTTATCAACGGCCACGGATCTCTTTTTACAGCCTGGGAGCGCGCTAACAGAACGTACGCTGTCGTACCGACACGTATCCGGACTGCGAGGATAATTCTTCGGCGTCCGGCTGGTTGCCGCATGTGATTCCACGGGCCGCAGCAGCCGCTGCGGCTTCTTTTTAGCGTACAGCGGAGCCGTTGGGCGAAGGTGTCTAGGGGGCGTGTCATGATGCACGTTTTTCTCGCGAACAATCGCGATGAACTGATAGCACGTTGCCGTGCGAAAGTGGCGCTGAGGCATGGTCGGGAGGCAACTGCGCAACAACTTCAAAATGGGGTCCCGATTTTCCTGGATCAACTCATCAGAACACTTCGAATTGAGCAAACATCAGTGCCTATGGAAAGTCGCAAAATTTCGGGGCCTTCGGGGGGCGGGGCGTCGCTATCCGAAGTCGGCACAAACGCAGCGCAGCATGGGCGGGAGTTGTTAAAACTCGGATTATCGGTTGACCAGGTCGTCCATGATTATGGCGACCTGTGCCAGGCGATTACGGATCTCGCGTTCGAGCGCGACGCGCCATTTGAGACAGACGAGTTTCGAACGCTTAACCGTTGCCTGGACAACGCAATTGCCGATGCTGTCACCGAATTTAGCTATCAACGCGACTTTGTCGTAGCGGACAAACAGGCTTTCGAGTTGCGTGAACAATTGGGGATGGCCGCGCATGAGCTACGCAATGGTCTTCAAGCTGCGAAGTTCGCGTTTGACGCAATAAAAGCAGGAAATTTAAGTCTGTCTGGTGCCACGGGATCGCTTCTGGAACGCAGCCTGAACAGATTGCAGCGGCAAATCGATCACGCTCTGGATGGGGCTCGCTCGGAAGCAGGCATTGCCCTGCAATCCGGAACTTTTTCCGTTGCCGACTTCATCGCCGACGTGAAATCTGTCGCAGAACTTGCCGCTCTTGTTCGCGGATGCACATTGACAGTTTCTAAGGTAGATCCAATGCTTGCCATTGGCGGGAATCGCGACCAACTTTACGCGGCCGTCGTAAACCTGATACAGAATGCCTTCAAATTTACGCACAATCACACCGAAGTGACGTTGGAAGCCTATGCGTTGTCGGATCGCATCCTGATCGACGTGGCGGATCAATGCGGTGGCCTGCCCCCCGGTAATGCAGAAAAGATGTTTGCGCCCTTTATGCAAAACGGCATGGACCGAACAGGACTGGGGCTAGGCCTTTCAATCGCGAGGCGCAACGTTGAAGCAAATGCCGGTGTTCTCAGCGTCCGCGATGTGCCGGGCACTGGCTGCGTCTTCACCATTAACCTGCCGCGATTTGCTTTGACGGCATGATGAGCATGATCGCTCGCCCTTTACCACTGCGAATCGCGGAAAGCCGGTGAACAGACCTGCAATCAGGACCCTAAATTGCTGCACCTTTAAGTAATTTAGGGGATCGGAATGTCGCCGGACAAAGCCAAGTGCCTTCTTATTGCTGACGACGACCCAGAAATGCTGGCAGCGTACTCAGCTTTCTTTTGTAATCAGGGTTTCGATATCCGGACTGTCGCCAACGGTGCCGATGCGTTCACCGAATACTGCGCGTGGTGTCCGGACGCAGTATTGCTCGATATCGAAATGCCTCTTCTCGATGGCCGAGGAGTAGCAAGAGCGATCCGACTTGTTGGTGCGCTCCCGGCACCGTTGCTGTTAGCCACGACCGGCCTGACATCGCTCTCTGAAACTGACGAATCGATACGCGCCGGATTCGATGACCATTTCACGAAACCGGTTCTGCTGCCAGTCATCCTCGCTGCTATCAACCGCGGGCTTGCGGCGAGTGAAACATAAACCTTTAGCCGCGTTGCCAACACGCAGGCAGAATAATCCCAGTCCAAACGTGTCGTCAGGCAGCGAGTGCATCCTTAAGCGTCTGTGTCTTTCGAGGTGAGCGTCCGTCAAGGGCGGCGGAGTGAACCCGGTTACTGACATGCTGCTGCCAGTCGTCGAATGACCCAAAGGATGCGAAAGGGCCTGTCCAGTGGGGATGCCAGACGGTGCGCGGGGGCGCGCCGGGAGCGACCACATTTCCTCGTTGGTGCGTCACCGGGGCGGTCAGCGCACGCCTGCTCATGAAATCCATGCCCCTGATACGGGCAACCGACAGCACAAGGATGCTGCCCGGTGTGCATGTCGGCTTCATGACAGCGTCACGTAGCGGTCATGCTCCGACGTGCGTGCCTTGTCTGCGTAGTGGATCCAGTCCATCCGTGCGGCCGATTGCTTGAAGGCGCCTCAATCGGGTAGGGGGGGATATTCACAATCACACCAAGGGAAAAGCAATGAACAAGCAGGAACTGTGCGACATGAGGTCGCTTGAAGAATTGCTCTGCCTGTAGAACATCGCAGTGACAGAGTCCGCTGTTCCGTCAGCGGTAGCCTACTGACCCGGGCGAGAGTGGTAACGCTCTGGTCCGAAGCGGTCAGAACAATGTAGCACGGCGCTGCGAGTACCGACGCGGCCGGTGCACTAGGCTTGATGGTATGGTCAACGGAAGTGAACTGCTATAACGTCGTTACTTGTGAGCAGCCAAAGGTACTGACAGGCTGTAGCCAAAAGGCACCGTAGCTGGCTATTCCCCTAGTTCTTGGGAATACACGGACAACAGAGCTACCGGCGGACAAGGCAGGACCTAACCCATCGTGTTTTTCAAGCGGAACATGGTAAGCCTGTATCGCTGCCCAGTGGGCAGGCCAACCGCGAGGAAGGCTGTTAGCGGTGCGGGTAGAGGAGTGCGGAGAAAGCGAATGCCGCCCTGTAATCGGGCGGATAGGGATTGAGTCGCGGGGCAACATCATCCCACGCGAAAGCGGGCAGACTTCCGCATGGTCTTTCGTCACGAGAGAGCTTGAGTAACCTTCAAAGGAGGAGAAGCAGATGACTGTGCAGCAATTCGGCACGGGTGCGTCCTCCGACCGCGCGATGCATTGGCACGGTATCGACTGGGCACAATGTTATCGCGAAGTCAGACGGCTGCAGGCACGCATCGTGAAGGCCACACAGGCTGGCAAACATGGCAAGGTGAAAGCCTTGCAATGGCTGCTGACCCACTCGTTCAGCGGCAAAGCACTCGCCGTCAAGCGAGTGACTGAGAATCAGGGCAGACGGACGCCGGGCGTGGATGGCATCACTTGGTCCACTCCGACGTCCAAACTCGCAGCAGTGTTGTCGCTCAAACGGCGTGGTTATCGGCCGCGCCCGCTGAGGCGGATATATATCCCGAAGGCCAACGGGACAAAAACTCGCCCTCTGGGAATTCCTTGCATGGTCGACAGGGCTCAGCAGGCGTTGTATCTGCTGGCCCTCGAGCCCGTCGCGGAAACCACGGCTGATCCGAACTCCTATGGGTTCAGGTCTGCGCGTTCAACCGCCGACGCAATCGAGCAATGCTTTCGGGTATTGGCAAGAGACAGTTCTGCATTGTGGATTCTGGAAGCGGATATCCGAAGCTGCTTCGACGAAATTTCGCATGACTGGCTGATCGCCCGCATCCCTACGGATAAAGCGATTCTGCGAGGATGGCTGAAGGCTGGCTACCTTCATAACCGGATCCTTCACTCAACGGAAGCGGGCACACCACAGGGCGGCATCATCTCGCCCACGTTGATGAACATGACTCTAGACGGGCTGGAGCGCTTGCTGCGTACGAAGTACCGCAGCAGCAACAGAAATCCGTTAAAGGTCAACATCGTTCGTTATGCAGATGACTTCATCGTCACCGGCGTAACGCGTGAAACTCTGACGGATGTCGTGCGACCAACGGTCGAACAGTTTCTGGCGGAACGGGGGTTGTCGTTATCGCCAGAAAAGACCCGGATCACACACATTGACGATGGGTTCGATTTCCTTGGCATGAACGTGCGCAAGTATGGCGGCAAGCTGTTGATCAAGCCTGCCAGAGCCAACGTCCAGCGCTTTCTGCGCAAGCTGAGGCAAACTGTGAAGGTCAGTGCGTCGCTACGACAGGATCAACTGATACGCAAGCTCAATCCATTGCTGCGCGGATGGGCGAACTACTATCGGCATGTCGTCTCGAAGCACATCCTCCAGGCGGTCGGTCATGCGGTCTGGCAGTGTCTGTGGCGCTGGGCGAAGCGCCGGCATCCGAACAAAGGGACGGGTTGGGTCCGGCGGAAGTACTTCCGAACCGTCGGCGCCCAACACTGGGTCTTTGGTACGGAGACTGGTAAAACGCTCAGTTCAGGAAAACCTGAACTCCTGATGCTATACGACATTGCAGGCACGCCGATCCGACGACACCGGAAACTCAAGGCGACTGCGAATCCATTCGATCTACGGTGGGAAAGCTATTTCGAGGATCGGCTCGGCCTCGCCATGCTCGACTCGCTCAAAGGTCGAACGCAGTTGATCCGGTTGTGGCTTGATCAGGCTCGTTCGTGTCCGGTCTGTCGGCAGATGATTACGAAATCCAGTGGCTGGCGTCTATACCACGTGATTCGGAAAATCGACGGCGGCAAAGACACGCCGGGCAATCTGGTAATGCTGCATCCGGAATGCCGCCGGAACGTGCGTGCTCTCGGACTCTCAGTGGTGAAACCGGCTCGGTCAAACGGGCTTTGAAAAGGCTCGAGCGGAGTGCGGGGAAACTCGCACGCTCCGTTCCAAGGGGGCGGCGACGCCGTAATGCGTCGCTGCTACCCGACGGTGGATGGAGTCACCGCGACGACCGGTGCAAGCAAGGCTGCGGCCGGCAAGACGATCGATGCGGCGATCGCGACGATCACCGGCGAAGTGACGGAGGGCGGCACGGTGCAGTTGGTCGGGTTCGGTTCGTTTTCCACCAGCGAGCGCGCCGCGCGGGTCGGCCGCAACCCGGCGACCAACGCCGAGATCCAGATCGCGGCCGCGAAGACGGTGAAGTCCACCGCTGGCAAGGCATTCAAGGAAGAGACGTTCATACCTTTTGTGTGAGTAGAAGTCGCCGGCTTCGAGGTACGACACCGTACTGACTTCTACCTCGATTGCGAGCAGGGTAAAACCTTATGCCGCGCAAACAGGCAGAGGCTAGCGTCAACTCGATCCTGCGGACGAACAAAATGAAATCCTTGAATCTGCCAATTGCAGAGGGTCGCACGCCCGCGCCAGAAAAAAATGCCGTGTACACATGTCCGATGCATCCTCAAGTCAGGTTGCCGGAGCCTGGACCGTGTCCTATATGTGGCATGACGCTTGAGTTGATCACACCCGGCACGGCGGACGAATCGGACGGTGAACTCAAGGACATGACGCGGCGCTTCTGGGGAGCGGCAGCGCTATCGTTGCCCTTGCTGTGGCTGACAATGGGACATATGCTCCCTATCCCCGACCTCAACGCAGCGGTTGACCGCGCGGCGGCCGCGTGGGGATTGCCGCATCCGCCCGGCGTCTCATGGTCCGAATACGTACAGGCATTGCTGGCGACGCCGGTGGTTGTATGGGCAGGATGGCCGTTTCTCGAACGGGGATGGAAATCCTTCGTGACCTGGCGACTGAACATGTTCAGCCTGGTTGGCCTCGGCGTTGTCACGGCGTACCTCTTCAGTGTGTACGCGTTATCGTTTCCCGCCGGAGTCCCGGAGACGTTCCGCCGCGGACATGAGTTGCCTTTGTATTTCGAGGCGGCATCCGTCATTGTGGCTCTGATCCTGCTGGGCCAGGTGCTTGAGCTT
>Ga0302234_10000166_pt1 | contig 55657 bp, 51 predicted proteins | sample II_Palsa_N3_2_FD_193576 | JGI IMG/M metagenome (GOLD analysis project Ga0302234, IMG submission 193576) | Peat permafrost microbial communities from Stordalen Mire near Abisko, Sweden - II_Palsa_N3_2 | ecosystem: Environmental > Terrestrial > Soil > Palsa > Peat permafrost | place: Sweden... | reverse complement strand
CCGCAAGGAGGAGATGTGCCGACGGTTGCGCCGCGCTCGTTGTTCGAGGGGGCGCTGAGCGATATTGGGGAAGCTGAGAGCACGCTGATCACGCATGCAACAAGTGAGGGCGCGGAGAAGTCGGCGACGAAAAAAGTTGGGATTCATGGCGTGGAGCAGGCCATCGCCGCGGTGCTCGACGTGGTATCGGGCAGCAGCCTGCCAGCGTTTGAGGCGGTTGGGTACCGGGTGGTGCATCCTGGGCCAAAGCTACGCGAGCATGTGCGGATCACGTCGGAGGTTCTGGCTGATCTTGAAGGTGCAAGCGAGTTTGCGCCGCTGCATGATCCCGAAGTGGTGCTGATGATTCGCGCCTTCATGAAGCGATTTCCGACGCTACCGCATTACGCTTGCTTCGACACCGTGTTCCATCAGACCATGCCTGCAGAGGCGAGCACGTATGCGCTGCCGCCGGAATATGCAGAGCGTGGCGTGCGGCGGTACGGGTTTCATGGTCTGAGCTGCGAGTCGATCGTGCGGCAGTTGCGGCGTGAGGGCGAAGTGCCGCGGCGGATGGTTATTGCGCATCTAGGCAGCGGATGCAGCGTGACGGCGCTGGTGGACGGGCGGTCGGTGGATACGACGATGGGACTGACACCGACAGGTGGCGTCGTAATGGGAACGCGGTCAGGCGATTTGGATCCGGGACTGGTGCTGTACCTGTTGCGTGAGGGCGAGGGCGATCGAGTGACGGAGGTGGAGGCGCTGCTGAATCATCGGTCGGGGCTTGTCGCGTTGAGTGGGATGGAGAATGATGTGAAGGCGATGCGCGAGGCGGCGGGGAACGGAAACGCGCGCGCGACGCTCGCGCTGAAGATTTTTGCGCGTAGTGTGACCAAGGCGATGGGCGGGTTCAGCTGGCTGCTGGGAGGGTTGGACGCGATCGTGTTCGCGGGAGGGATCGGCGAGCATGATCCGCAGACGCGCGCGGAAGTTGTAGGCGGCCTGGGGGCGCTTGGCGTGAGTCTGGACGCGTTGCTCAACCTGAATCTCGAAAGAACACAAAACGAGGCGGGCGCGGGCAGCATCCAACGTATCAGCTCACCGGATTTTGCTACTTCGGTCCTCGTTGTTCCTGCACGCGAAGACCAAATGATCGCTGTGCATGTGGAACGCATGGCACGGCAAGAGGCGCCGAAATAGCTTCAGCAGCTGCAGGCAGCAAACGTTGATCAGCGAATCAAAACGCGTGGTGAGAATGAGGTACCGATGAAGACAAACGATTCTGCCGAAGTTGTCATGGAGCCAGTGGAAGCGCTTAGTGCGGATGAGCAGCGCAGGATGGATGCTTATTGGCGCGCCTGCAATTATCTGTGCGCGGGCATGCTGTACCTGATGAAAAATCCTCTGCTGCGCGAGCCGCTGAAGCCCGAGCACATCAAGAATCGGCTGCTGGGTCACTGGGGCAGCGATCCCGGGCAGACGTTTACGTGGGTGCATTTGAACCGGCTCATCACGAAGTACGATCTCGATACGATTTACATTTCGGGGCCGGGGCATGGGGCGCCTGCGACGTTGTCGAACAGCTACCTCGAGGGAGTGTATTCGGAAATCTATCCGGCGATCAGCCAGGATCTCGAAGGCCTGCAAAAATTCATGAAGCAGTTTTCCTTTCCGGGCGGGATCGGCAGCCATTGCACGCCGGAGACTCCGGGATCGATCCACGAGGGTGGGGAGTTGGGATACAGCCTCTCGCACGGATTTGGCGCGGCCTTCGATAACCCTGACCTGATTGTGGCAGTGATGGTTGGAGATGGCGAGTCGGAGACGGGACCGCTTGCAACCTCGTGGCACTCGAACAAATTTCTCAATCCGATTACGGATGGGGCCGTACTTCCGGTGCTGCATTTGAACGGCTACAAGATTGCGAACCCGACGATCCTCGCACGCATTCCGCACGAAGAGCTGAACAGCCTGTTGATCGGCTATGGGTGGAAGCCGTATTACGTGGAGGGCGACGATCCTGCGGTGATGCATCCGAAGATGGCCGGAGTGATGGAGCAGTGCGTGCTTGAGATTCGCGCGATCCAGGCGAAGGCGCGGTCGGCGCCGGCAGGGACACCGGTGGAGCGGCAGCGGTGGCCGATGATTGTGCTGCGTTCGCCCAAGGGCTGGACTTGTCCGAAGGAGGTGGACGGACACAAGCTGGAGGGCTCGTGGCGCGCGCACCAGATGCCGATCCTCGATCCGAAGAGTAACCCGGAGCACCTGAAGCTGGTGGAAGAATGGCTGCGGAGTTATCGCCCGGAAGATTTATTTGATGAAGCGGGCAAGCTCATCGAGGAGTTGCGCGAGCTTCCGCCGAAAGGTACGCGACGCATCTCCGGCAATCCGCACGCGAATGGTGGCGTGCTGCGCAAGCCGTTGGACCTTCCTGATTTTCGCGAATATGCCGTGAAGGTGGATGACCCGGCCAAGATACAGGCGTCGTCGACCAACGTTCTCGGAACGTTTCTCGCCGAGGTGATGCGGAAAAACATGACGAGCTTTCGCGTGTTTGGGCCGGACGAAACGGCTTCGAATAAGTTAGACGGAATTTATGCGGCGAGCGAAAAGACCTGGCTCGAAGAAAGACTGCCTTCGGATGACGACGGTGGATTTTTGTCCACCGACGGCCGCGTGATGGAGATGCTGAGCGAACATACGCTTGAGGGATGGTTTGAGGGCTACCTCTTGACTGGACGGCATGGATTATTCGCGACGTATGAGTCCTTTGTGCATGTGATCGACTCGATGTTCAACCAGCATGCCAAGTGGCTGGAGAAGAGCAAGCTGGAGCTGCGCTGGCGGGCGCCGATCTCTTCGCTCAATCTGCTGATTACGTCGCTGGTGTGGCGTCAGGATCACAACGGATTTACTCACCAGGATCCGGGCTTTCTGGACCTCGTGACGAACAAAAGTCCGGAGGTGACGCGCATCTATCTGCCGCCTGATGCCAACTGCCTGCTTAGTGTGGCCGACCACTGCCTGCGGAGTACGAACTATGTGAATGTAATTGTTGCGGACAAGGCGCTGCACCTGCAATATCTGCCGATGGATAAAGCTTCCGACCACTGTACCAAGGGCATCGGCATCTGGGATTTTGCCAGCAACGACCAAGGGGTTGAGCCGGACGTCGTGATGGCGTGCGCCGGAGACATTCCAACGGCGGAAGCGCTGGCCGCGGTTGCGATTCTGCGCGAGCGCTGTCCGGAGGTGAAGATACGGTTTGTGAATGTGGTGGACCTGTTCCGCTTGATGCCAGACACGGAGCATCCGCACGGTCTTTCGGAGCGTGAGTTCGATGGCTTATTTACCAAGGACAAGCCAGTCATTTTTAACTTCCATGCCTATGCTTCGCTGATTCACAAGTTCACGTACAACCGGACGAATCACGACAACTTCCATGTGCGCGGTTACAAGGAAAAGGGGAACATCAACACGCCGCTGGAGCTGGCGATCCTGAACCAGATCGATCGTTTCAACCTCGCGATTGATGTGATCGATCGCGTGCCCGCGCTGCAGGTGACGGCGGCGCACACCAAGGAGTGGCTGAAGGACCAGATCATTGATTCGATCTGTTACGCGAATGAGAACGGCATCGATCGTCCAGAGATCAATGACTGGAAGTGGCCGGCGCGACGAACGCAGATGTAGGTCCTGCACGGACGGCGAGGGGCTTCGCGTGGCTGGGCGCGAGATCTGCGCGAGCGTTACGCGCTGGGCTTCTCCGCTAGCTTGTGAGCCTCTGACGTACGCTGCTCAACGGGTGTGTAGGGTGCAGGGTACGTAGGGCCGGTGTAATTAGCACGTGGGCGGATCAGCCGATTGTCGTCGTGCTGCTCGATGACGTGCGCGCACCAGCCCGAGATGCGGCTTAGAGCGAAGATCGGCGTAAACAGATCGATGTCGATGCCAAGCGTAGTGTAGGTGCTGGCCGAGTAGAAGTCGACGTTGGCGTTTAGCTTCTTCTCCTCTTTCACGAACAGCTCGATCTTGCGCGACATCTCGTACCACTTGGGATTGGCGTCCTTGCCGAGGTCCTCGGACATGCGACGCAGGTGCGTGGCGCGGGGATCCTCGGTGGTGTACACGCGGTGGCCGAAGCCGGAGATCTTTTCCTTGTTCGCGATCATCGTGCGCACGTGTTCGACGGGATCTTCGCCGGCTTGGTCGATCGCGTACAGCAGGTGCATCACTGCCTCGTTCGCCCCGCCGTGCAGCGGCCCCTTTAGCGCCCCGATCGCCCCGGTGATGGCCGAATGCAAATCCGAGAGCGTTGCCGCAATCACGCGCGCTGCAAAGGTGCTCGCGTTCAACTCGTGGTCGGCATGCAGGACCAGCGCGACATCGAGCGCCTTGGTCGCCGTCTCCGATGGCTTTTCGCCGTTGAGCATCCAGAGGAAGTTGGCAGCGTGCGAGAGCGAGGTGTCCGGCTTCACGATCTCCTTGCCCTTGCGAATGCGGTCGAAGAACGCGATGATCATGGCGATCTGCGCAGTGAGGCGGAAGCTCTTGCGGATGTTGGCTGTATGCAGCACGGACTTCTCGTCGGGATCGTAGATAGAAAGCAGCGAGACGGCGGTGCGCAGGACCTCCATCGGGCTCGCGGTCTTGGGCAGGCGGGTGAGGAAGTCAATCACATCGTCGGGCAGTTGCCGGGCGGCCGCCAGCTGGTGCGAAAAGTCATTGAGTTCCGCAGCGGTGGGCAGGCTTCCATTCCAAAGTAAAAAAGTTGTCTCTTCGAAAGACGACTTTTGCGCGAGCTCGTGGATGTCGATGCCACGATACGACAGAATTCCTTTGCCGCCGTCGATGAAACAGATCGAGGAATCGTTGGCAATGACGTCTTGCAAACCCTTGGGTGCGACGGTGGACATAGATGCAGCTCTCCTGAAAACCTCATGCGTACGCAGTACCCTGCGATTATCGGGCAGCGCAGAAGTGGTTGTCACGAGAGGTTGGCCGAATATCGATTTGAGTAGTCGATTAGCTGTTTAAGTGGTGATTGAGCAGGCAAAGCGCAGTGGGGAAAGCGCCGAAACATCGATGGATGGGGACTTTCCTTCGAGCAGGTCGGCCATCACCTGGGCCGTGCCTGGCGCCTGCAAGATGCCATTGCGGTAGTGCCCGGTCGCGATGAATTGCCCAGGACGGGAACATGCGCCCAATATGGGCAGCCTGTCCGGAGTGGCGGGACGCAGCCCTGCCCAGGATTCGATCATGGGGGCTATGGCGTGGGATGCGAGCTCAGGGATGAGCTTCGCGGCGACAGCCCGCAGCACGTCCAGATCGACGGCGTGTACGGATGTATCGAAGCCGGCATCTTCCACTGTCGCACCGATCAGTGCGGTGCCTGCCTGCGGGCCGCTCGTGCGCGGGCAGATGTAGATTCGCTCGCTGCGATGAACCTCGTCGAGTGGGAACGGCAGTCGCACGCGCAGCATCTGTCCCTTGCAGGGCGTGATGGAGATTGGATCACCGTCGAACGCCGCCATCACCTCGGAAGTCCACGCACCGGCTGCGTAGACGACTGCCTGAGCAGCAATTGCCTTGCCGCCGCTCAGCCGAATTGTGGCGCCGCCGACGTTCTGATCCATGCCTGTGATCTGCGTATGCTCGAGCAATCGAATCGATGTAGCATTCACCGCCGCGCGCAGGGCCGCGGCCAATTGCCGGGGGTCGAGAGAGTGTTCGGCCAGCCGCACCGTCGACCTGTCCTCCAGGTATTGGACCGTGGAGTTTGTCTGGAAGGGAACCGTGATACCGGAGAGCGCTTCCAGCCGGCCAAGAAACGCTGGATAGCGTTCGGCGCTCAGTCGAGAGAGCTCTCGAAGTTCAGGAGGATTGCCCGGATCATTGGCGGCCAGCATTCCGGCGGCAGCCGTCGAGGCGCCCCCCAGGCTCTGGCCGCGATCGACGACGGTGACGTTCGCACCACGATCGTTTAGCTCCAACGCAATCGCCAATCCGATCAGCCCGGCGCCAATCACGACGAGGTCGGGCGTTCGGATTGAGTCGAATCGGAAGGTCATCTGCTCCCATTATCCATCGCGTCCTTCTGGCCGTCGGAGTTGCGGGATTTGATACATCGCTATGCGATCCATCTATATGTGTTCGATGGGAACGTACAATCGAGATCACCCTCGGTTTTGGCTGCTTTTTGCGCCCTCACCCGAGCGGAATCTGCATCTTATCGTTCAGGTAAGCTCTGGGCGAATTCACGCTCAAAGAGCGCACCTGCAAGGAGGAAGTCAACGAATGAGCCTATTAGATGACAATGGAAGCACAACTCATGACACCTACGTGGAGCATAAGCCCGCAACATGGCTGGTAGGTGTTGCGGTTGCGGCGTTGATCGTCGCCTTAGGTGGCCTGGCCTGGAGTTTCGGGCTGCAGAGCCATCTGACGGATGCGGAGTCCAAGCTTTCTGCCGCAACCGCGCAAAACGCTGCGCTTTCGGAAAAGATTGATGATACGAATGAGCGCATGAAGGCCCAGGGGCAGGCGCTTGCTCAAAGCGTCGGTCTGACCCAGAAGCAGCTTCAAGACAAGTCAGATGAACTCGTCGCAACCGAGCAGAAAGAGGCGATCCAGACGCAGCGTTTGGCCCGCGAACAGAAGGCGACCGCGCAGCAGGTTGGCGCCGTGCAGACGGACGTATCGAGTGTGAAGACGGATGTTGGTGGCGTAAAGACTGACGTTGCCAGCACCAAAGCAGATCTCGACGCGACCAAAACCCAGCTGAACCGCGTGATGGGCGATGCCGGTGTGATGAGCGGCTTGATCGCTACCAATCACACCGAACTCGAGGAATTGAAGCATAAGGGCGACCGCAACTACTACGAGTTCACCCTCGATAAGGGTGCGGGTGCCAAGAATGTCGGGACCATCAAGATCGATCTGAAGAAGATTGATGTGAAGCGCTCCAAGTTCACGCTCGTGGTTAGTTCGGACGACCGGAGCATCGAGAAGAAGGACCGGACGCTCGACGAGCCTATCCAGTTCTACTCTGGAAAGACGCCGGCGCTGTTTGAGATCGTCGTAAACAACATCGGCAAGAAGACAGTTTCGGGTTATCTCAGCACGCCGAAGAATGCGCCTGAGCCGATGGCCGCTCCCAGCGCCGGTCAGTAGATCACTTGCAAAGCGTATTGCTACGAAGGGGCTGCACAGACATTGTGCAGCCCCTGAATTCTTAAGGAAGAGCGACCTCGATGGGTGCGGCGTCATGCGCGAGACGCACGGTCAGCGTCGCCGACTTTTTTGCACGCCATTGCTTCTCCGATGTCTGTGGAAACAGCAAAACGACGGTGCCGGCGCGACTGGTTCCCGCTGCGATCGCGTCCTCGAACTGAAGCGGCGGCGGTGCAGGCGCGCTGACCAGCGGAACGATCTGCGGGAACGTCTCCTCAAGGCGCGGCAGATCGAGTGGAGAGATCACGGTCGCTTCCAGTGTCGTGCCATCGTCCTTCGTCATCGTGGCGGAGGTGTTGGACAGGAAGATCGGCAAACGCAGCTTGTCCTGAATTCGCAGCGTAGCAACTACATACACATCGTCCTCGGCCACCGGTGCCGCACCGACGATCTGACTGGTGCTCGGTGCTTGCTTGAATACAGTGTGGGGCGCGAAGAGCTCGGTCTTCTGCACGGTAATCACCGCGGTCTTGCGAGGATTCAGCATATAGACCGCTACGCCGACGGCGGTCATCACAATGCCGGCGATGACGAGCATGGGGATCAGGCGATGGCTGTCGGGTGGAGGTGCGAGTTTGAGATCAGGTTCAAGCATCGTCCCTTAAGGATACCGCGGCGTTGGCTCAGGCTCTTCGCAGCGCTGCCAGTAGCTCCTCAACCGGACGCGTATTGAGTATGTCGGCCGCACTCAGCCACGCCCGACGCAGCTGCACAATCCCATGGTCAATCTGGTCGAGTTCGTCGGTCACGTGCGCGTCGGTGTTTACCACGATCTTGCAGCCATGTTCTTTGGCCAGGCGGAGATTCAAGTCGTTCAGATCCGCGCGCGCCGGCGCTGCATTGTGTTCGACGGCGACCCCCAGGCGTGCTGCCGCGGGAAGTAGTTGGGCGAGGTCGATCTTGTAGCCCTCGCGCTGCAACACCTTGCGGCCAGTCGGGTGGCCAAGGATATGTACGTGCGGGTTTTCAGCAGCGCGCAGTACGCGCGCCGTCACCTCTTCCGGAGTCTGGTTGAAGCCGGAATGAACGCTCGCCACCACGATGTCCAGCTGCGAAAGGGTCTCATCAGTTAGATCCAAAGAGCCGTCGAGCAGGATATCGACTTCGACGCCGGCGAGAATGCGGAAGGGAACTGCCGGCTTGATCACGTCGGGTTCGTTGTTCTTCAGGCGAGCCTCGTAGCGTTCCCACTGGGGGCCGCGACCGGCGGCAAACTCTGCGGCGAGCTCAGCGGAGGCCTCGCGAATGCGGCGCGCATGGGTCAAGGCGCGTGGGTCGTCCATGCCATTGGTCATGGCCAGGTTCTTGGAGTGGTCCGTGATCGCGATGTATTCCAGCCCTCGATCGATTGCCGCCTCGGCCATCTCGCGGATCGAGTTGCTGCCGTCGGACTCGGTGGTGTGCATGTGCAGATCGCCGCGGATATCCCCGCGCACGATCAGTTGCGGCAGCGTGTGCTTCGCCGCAGCCTCAAGTTCGCCGCAGTTCTCGCGCAGTTCGGGAGGAATGTAATCGAGATCCAGCGCGTTATAAATCTCCTGCTCGCTAGCTGCCGCGACGACCACATTATCTTCCAGCCGGAGCAACGCATATTCACTAAGCGTGAGGCCGCGTTTGATTGCCCGCTGGCGCAGCGCCACGTTGTGCATCTTCGAGCCGGTGAAGTATTGCAGCGCGGCGCCATAGCTCGCGCGCGGCAGCAGACGGACGTCGACCTGCAGATTGTTGCGCAGGGTGAAGCTCACTTTGTTCTGGCCTCTCGCCAGCAGTTTGTCGATGAGCGGCAGAGTTGCTACGTGCTCGACGGCTGCTGCAACCACGTCGGACTCGCAGGCTGGGCCGGTCACCAGCAGATCAAGGTCGCCGACTGTCTCGCGGCCGCGACGCAGGGAGCCGGCGGGAGTGATCGTCTCAATGCCCGGGAATACTCGAATCAGTTCGCTGATACGCTCTGCATGTTGGCGCGCCACGTCGATGCGAAAGCGCGAAGAGTTCTTGCGGTAGTCCTCAATCCCCTTGAGCAGCTTGTCGGTAAACTTCTGACCCATGCGCGGTAGCGGCAGCAGATCACCGCGCTTAGCCGCTTCTTCGAGACCGTCGATATCGCTCACACCCAGTGCGGAGTAAACCAGCGCGACAGTCTTCGGGCCCATGCCCGGCAGACGCAACAGTTCCAGCATGCTTGCCTTGTAGCGCTGCAGCAACTCTTCACGCAGGGGCATCGTTCCGGTGGCCACCAAGTCGCGGATATTAGCCGCCATGCCTTTGCCAATTCCGGCAATTGCGAGCAGCGCCTTCGGGTTGGCGTCTTCCGTTGTGAGCGTGGCAAGCTGTGTGGTTTGCTGTTCGACTGCTTCCGCGGCGCGACGATACGATCGAATGCGAAACGGGTCAGCCGCATCGATTTCCAACAGTGCCGCTGTCTCATCGAGCAGCCGGGCGAGGGTAATGTTGTCCATAAAAAGTCGAAGTCCGGGCTCAACGTAAAACGCGGCCCGGATCAGCTTCGATTGTAAGGTTTTGGGCCGTTCCCCAGCGAATCGCGGCCCTGATACGCTAAACGGCCTTCGTCCGCGTGACCTGGTCCGCCTGCGGACCTTTGGTTCCCTGGATCACGTCGAACTCCACCTCGTCGCCCTCCTTCAGCGTCTTGTAGCCGTCCAGCTTGATGGAACTGTAATGTACGAAGACATCCGGGCCATCCTCACGCCCCAGAAATCCGTAGCCCTTTGCGTTGTTGAACCACTTAACTGTCCCTTTGTACTGTGCCATGGGTCCCTTACCGTGCTCGAAATGTAACTTCCGCGTGGCCGGAAGATAAAGGTAAGACGCAAATGCAAGCACTTAGGCGGCCTGAAGAATTCCCGGAATCGTGGAATTCCCACATCTTTTTTCTATGTCACTTGTCGCACATACAGGCGGTAAATGAAAGGAAAGCGGGGAGTTGCTAAGGATCGGAAGCATCCAAATATCTCAGCCTCGGGCAGACTTCGAGCGCCACAGGTCGTCGTATAACAGCACGCCGATCAACGTCTTGCCGTCTTCGATCTTGCCTGTGCGAATGAGACGCAGCACCTCGGACAACGGCGTCATGTGCAGCTCGATCTTCTCGTCTTCCTCGGGCGCGGCTTCGCCCTGGGTAAGGCCCTCTGCCAGCAGAATCGTCATCGTCTCGGTAAGGAAGCCGGGGCTGGCGTAGTAGTTGCAGTGGTGTGACCAGCGTTTCGCGCGGTAGCCAGTCTCCTCGATGAGCTCGCGCTTGCCGGCGGGAATTACTTTTTCTCCAGGCTCAATCCGTCCCGCTGGCAACTCCAGCATCAGCTTGCCAGCGGCGTGACGATACTGCCGGATCAACAGGATGCCCGGGTCCTTCGGGTTGGTTTCCGTATCGACGGCAAGAACCACCACGGAGCCATTGTGGCGAATCACATCGCGGGTCGCTTTCACGCCGCCAGGCTCCTCCACCTCGTCCCGCGTCACCCAGAACACGTTGCCCTGGTACACGGTCTTGGACGAGACGGTTCGACCGCGCCCCGTCAGCTTGAGTGGCTTCGGCGCCTTTGTCGCAGCGGTGTTTGCGGAAGTTGTCTTCGCAGGGTTTGATTTTGCCGGGGATGGTGAAGTGGTCTTGGGTTTTTTAGCAGTCGAGGTCTTTTTGGTTCCCATGACCGTACAGTACACGACGCGGCCAGACAGGCGCACGCAAGGATTTGCTGCATCGGCTCCCCCGCTCGAGCATCCAAAGAGTCTCAGGATGAGAGACTGAAACCTGCATGGACCCCCAGTGTTACCCCATCTCGACGCTGCCCGGTACCACCCCGCTCTTCCGTGACTATGCGGATAGCTCCGCAGCTTCTCATCCTGCGGCTCTGCGGCGCTGGTATCCGTCCAATCCGTTTTCCATGGACTGGGCGAAGACTTCGCCGATCCTGGAGGCCTCTCACCGCAACCGCCTCGCCGACGCACTGCGGGCGCAGGCTGAAAACTTCGCTGCCGGCGAGGCTGTCTTCGCAAATATCGAGCGCCTCAAGCAAGGCGCTGCTGCCGTCGTCACCGGCCAGCAGGTAGTCTTGTTTGGAGGCCCACTGCTGACTCTCCTCAAGGCCGCCACCGCCATTCGTAAAGCGCAGGACGCCACCAAGGCGAGCGGCCGTGAGCATGTCCCCATCTTCTGGCTGGCCACCGAGGACCACGATCTCGCCGAGGTCGATCAACTCGCGCTGCTCTCCAAGACTGGCGTCGAAACCCTGAGCCTGGACCTCAAGGCCTCTCGTCCGGTGCCGGTGGGCATACTAGCCGTCGATGGCGGCAGCGATGAAGGCCTGAAGCATCTCGAAGCGACGCTCAACCAGGCCAGCGAGCTGCTCGCCTGGGCGCCCATCAGCAACGTGTTGCGCGAGTGCTACGTCCCCGGCGCAACGCTTGCCTCGGCCTTTGGCCGGCTCCTCACGAAAATTTTTGCCGACTACGGGTTGATCATCATGGACGCCGCCTCGCGTGATTTCCATGCCATGGGCGCAGGTGTTCTGCAGGCCGCGCTGGAGCGGGCCGACGAGCTCGAAGACGCGCTGCTGGTGCGCTCGCAGGATCTCGAGGCCGGCGGATATCACGCGCAGGTGCTGGTCACCGCAGATCATTCGCTGCTCTTCCTCATCGACGCCGAAACCGGCGCCCGCCTGCCGTTGCGTCGCACCGCCGACGGCGAGTGGAAGGCCGGCACGCACGCCTATACAACCGCCGAGCTGCTCCAGATTCTTGCTGCCGAGCCGGAGCGTTTGAGCCCCAACGCGCTGCTGCGACCCGTCTTCCAGGACGCGATTCTGCCCACCGCGGCCTACATCGGTGGCCCCGCCGAGATCGCTTACTTTGCGCAGTCGGAGGTGCTATACACCCGCATCAGTGGGCGCGTAACGCCGGTGCTCCCGCGGCTGATGGCGACGTTAGTAGAACCCGCGATCGCCTTCACCATGGCGGTGCACGAGGTGCAGTTTCCACAGGTGCTCGAAGCGAAGACCACCACCAACCTCGCCCTCCGCCTCGCCGCCCGCGCCATGCCCATTGAAGGTAAGCGCAAAATCGCATCCGTTGGCAACTCCATGGACGCCGAGCTCACAGCGCTCACCGCGTACATGGCGGCAATGTCCGCCGATTTGGGCCGCGCCGCCGGCGTCTCTGCCAGCAAGATGCGCTACCAGATGAACCGCCTACGCCGCATGGCTGCGAACTTCGAGCTGCAGAAACAGGCATCGCTGCACAAGCACGCGGCGGCCATCATGCTGAACCTCTACCCCGATGGCCACCTGCAGGAGCGCCTGCTCGGCGGCGTTTGGTTCCTCGCCCGCTACGGCGATACGCTGCCCGCCCTCCTGGTGGATCACGCTGCCCAGGAATGCCCGGGGCATCGAGTTGTATTCCTCTGACCTCTATACATAAGTAACTACGTGCGCGATACTTTCGTGCATGACCTTTCTTTTGGGATTACCAATCCTGGTGTTGGTCCTAATCGGTGTCTTCGCGTTCTTCATCCACTTCCTCCCAACCTTTGTCGCCGGATCTCGTCACGTCGAGAACTTCTGGTGGATCTTTCTGGTGAATCTCTTCTTTGGCTGGACGCTGATCGGCTGGATCCTCGCCCTCGTATGGGCCGCAAATGACACACCCCGCTACGTCTACAGATATGTGCCGCCGCCGCCGTACAATCGCTAGAGAAGTTTCCCGCAATTGGGGAGACTGTTCTAGTTGAGGATTTGTTATGGGATTGAGCGACCAGCCATTTGAAGTGATGTGCCCGGACTGCGGCGGGATGTTGAAGGTGGACCCGGTTAGCCGCTCGGTGATTGCGCATACGCCCGCGCCGCGCAAAAAGACCTTTGAGGACTTCGGCGCCGCCGCGAAAGCCCTGAAGGAACAGGACGCACGGCGAGAGTCCATCTTTGCGCAATCGGTGCAGGCCGAGAAAAACAAGGACGACGTCATGGCCAAGAAGTTTGCTGAAGCCGTCAAGAAGGCCAAAGAGTCGCCCATGACCGGCAAGCCCCTGCGCGACTTCGACCTCGACTAGCTTCCGTTGGGTTAGGCTTGTTCCGCAGCGCATCTCGCAGCACGGAGCAGAGCGACGATGGAGACCAACCCCCCGCTAACCAGCGTTCCCAATCAACAGCCTCACCAACCGCCCCGGCGCCCTTTCACGCTGCCTCCTGCTCCGCCGGCAGATCTCAAGCCGATTCCGCGCTGGATCTGGATCACTTCCATCCTCGGCGTCCTGCTCCTGGTAGGCTTGGCGATTCCTGTCGTCCGGTCCTTCCGGCATCAACGAGCCGAAGTCACAGCCGTAGTTGAACGTCTCCATAGCAGCATGGCCAGGGGGGACGACGCCGGCATTTTCTTCCATGCCGATCCTCACTATCAACAACAGGTCGGAAAGGAGAAATCGGCCAGGCTTTTTGCCAACGTTCGATCACAGCTCGGCGCTCCCCGCAGCTCAAAACTGACCAGCACTCGCTTCTCCACCAACCCGGCCGTCGGTCAAGTCATCACGGCCCGATTTGCGACCGTCTTCGACAAAGGCTCTGGTACGGAGACCATCACGCTGCATAACGTGAATGGCCAGTATCTGATTCTCGGCTATTACGTTCGGTCGAAGCTGATACCACCATCGCAGATTCCGGCGGATCTCAGATCCAATTGATTCGCCCGAGCTTCCTACCACGCGAAACCGGAACCCGCTAAGACGGTAAACTAGAACCATGCCGCCGATTTTGAATGCTCAGGGCGTGTCGAAACGCTTTGGGGCGACGCCACTCTTCGAAAAAATATCCTTTGCAGTGAACGAGGGCGACCGCATCGGCCTCATTGGCCCCAACGGCGCCGGCAAGTCCACACTGCTGGCCGTGCTGGCCGGTGAAGTCGAACCCAACTCCGGCGAGGTCTCCGTGCGCCGCCGCGCCCGCATCGGCTATGTCCGCCAGATCTCCGAGTATGCCTCGGGCCTCACCGTCCGCAGCGTGATGGAGGCTGCCCTCGAGCGCGCCAGCGTCCCCGCCAATGAACGCGAGCAGCGCCTGCGCGAGACCCTGGGCCGTGCTGGTTTTGCCGACGATGGCACCGACACCTCCATCCGCATGGATGCCGAGGCGGCCAGCCTGTCGGGTGGCTGGAGGAAGCGTCTCGCCATCGCCGAAGCCATGGTCACCGAGCCCGACGTGCTCCTCCTCGACGAGCCGACCAATCACCTGGATCTCGAAGGCATTGAGTGGCTCGAGGGCGTGCTCCGGAGCGCGCGCTTTGCCTGCGTCGTCGTCTCCCACGATCGCTACTTCCTCGAGAATGTTGCTAGTGAGGTGGTCGAGCTGAGCCGCGTCTATGCCGAGGGCGTGCTGCGTGTGCGAGGGACCTACTCTAAATTCCTCGAAGGCCGCGAGCTCTACGTCGAAGCCCAGAGCAAGATGCAGGAAGGTCTGCGCAACCGCGTGAAGACCGAGATCGAGTGGCTGCGCCGCGGTCCCAAGGCTCGCGCCACCAAGGCTAAAGCGCGCATCGACAACGCACACGAACTCATCGGCAAGCTCGCGGATGTTGATGCGCGCACGCGTACCTCGAGTGCCGGCATTGAGTTCAACGCAACCGAGCGCCAGACCAAGCGGCTGATCGAGTTCGAAGACGTCAGCATCTCGCTGGGAGGCCGCGAGATCGTCGGCGGTGTCAGCTTCAGCGTGACCAACGGCATGAAGCTAGGCCTCGTCGGCCCCAACGGTAGTGGCAAGACGACCATCCTGCGCGCTATGTCCGGCGAAATCCCCGCGACCAAAGGCTTGATCAAACGCGCCAACGGCCTGCGCATTGTGTACTTCTCGCAACTGCGCGAGATCGACCCGACACTCACGCTGCGCCGCGCCCTCGCGCCAGACTCCGACTCCGTCGTCTACCAGGATCGCGTGGTGCATGTGGCGAGTTACGCCGCGAAGTTTCTCTTCACCGGCGACCAGCTCAACCAGCCCGTCGAACGCCTGAGCGGTGGCGAGCGCGGCCGCGTCCTGATCGCGCGCCTCATGCTGCAGCCGGCCGATGTCTTGATGCTCGACGAGCCGACTAACGACCTCGACATTCCCACTCTCGAAATCCTCGAGGAGGCGCTGCTCGAGTTCAAGGGCGCGCTCGTGCTGGTCACGCACGATCGCTACATGCTCGATCGCGTCTCGAACATCGTGCTTGGCCTCGATGGCCACGCCCACGCGCGCGTCTTCGCGGATTATTCGCAGTGGGAAGAGTGGAAGGGTGTCGAGCAGGGCTACGTCGCGAACCAGCAGGCCGCAGCCAACAGCTCGCAGCGGGCCTCGACTGCTTCCAACTCACCATCAACGCCGGGCAAGAAGAAGCTCTCCTACCTGGAGCAGCGCGAGTTTGATGCCATCGAAGAGCGCGTCGACAAAGCCGATGCACGCATGGCGGCGGCGCATGATCGGCTGGAAGACACGGCCGTCGTCACCAACCCTGCCGCACTCACCGAGGCGCTCGCGGAGATGGAAGCCGCGCAGGCAGAACACGATGCCGTCTATCAGCGCTGGGCTGAGCTCACCGAGAAGGCCGGCTAAGATTACGCTGGCCAAACCTTAATCCTTGCGCAGCACCTCGCCGTTCTTCATCACGAAGACGGTCTTCTTCAGCACGATAATATCGTCCAGCGGATTCCCCGGCACGGCGATCACATCCGCATAAAAGCCCGGCTTCAGCTGCCCAATTTCGTCCGCCCAGCGGAGCAGTCGTGCGCCGTTGATCAAGTCCGCGCGCAGCACGTCGGCTGCCGGCATGCCAAACTTCACCATCAACTCCAACTCACGCGCCTGCGTCCCATGCGGAAACGGCCCCACGTCCGATCCCACCGCAAACGGGACGCCCGCGGCCATCTGCTTTTTGAATTGCTCGGCGTGGTAGGCAAGTTCGCGACGGTCCTCCGAGCCATCTCCGTGCTGCGGATGGTCGGCAAAATACTCGACGACAGCAAACGTCGGCACTGCGTAGATCTGCCTCTCGCGCATGATCTTCATTGTCGAGGGCGAGAGATCATAGGCGTGGTCGATGGCTGCTACACCAGCCTCTGCCGCATACGAAGCGCCTGGCTCGCCGGTGCAGTGCACTCCCACAAACGAGCCGGTACGATCGGCCTCTGCGACCGCCGCGGCAAGCTGCGATTCGGTGTACTGGTAAGGCGTTGTGAAAGAGTCGCCTTCGAGATGATCTCGCCCCGTCTCGTAAATCTTTGTGAAGTCGGCGCCACCTTTACGCTGCTCACGCATCACAGCGACGATCTGGTCTGCGGAATTGGCGTAGTCTGCGTTTGATAGCACCTGTTGCGCAGGATTGAATCCGATGGCATCTTCATGCCCCCCGAGAATGTCGATCGCGTTGCATGAAACACGCATGCGCGGGCCAGGAATCAGGCCGTTGTTGATCGCATTGCGCACGGCAACGTCGGCGCACCCAGCTCCCTCCGTTCCCATGTCGCGCTCTGCGGTGAATCCGGCCATCACATCGGCCCTGGCGGCAGCCGCAGCCTGCAAGGTGCGCTGCGGCACGGACTCCTCCACCGTCTGCAGTCCCTCGTTGCCGGGGTGGAGGAAGAGATGAGTATGCGCGTCGATGAGCCCAGGCATCAGCGTCGTATCGCCGAGGTCGATCACCACAGCGCCGGCTGGCCGCGTGACACGTGTGCCTGCCTCGCGAATCCGCTCGCCTTCCACCAGCACTTCGCCGGGCGAAAGAACCTTGCCAGCCGCGACATCGAGGAGGCGTGCCGCGTGCAGAACCGTGACGTGAGTTTCAGGCTGCTGGGCCGCGGTAGCGATCGCGTAGCCCGCAAGAGCAACGGCCAGAATTGAAAGTCTCATCGTGCAAGAAGAATACTGCAAACCCGCAGTGCCGTCCGCAGCGTTGCTTACTTCGGCGCCCACTGCTCGTCCGCCGACGGCCCATACAGCGCAGGCACGGGAAGTTCGTTCAACCGCAGATAGACGCCGAGCTGCGCCGTGTGGTGGATCAGGTGATTGAAGAACATCAGCCGGTAGGTCTTGGAGCGCGAGGCGTTGGAGATCATGTGCTCGCCAAAGGAAAAGGGCCAGAGCTTGGCGAGATGTTCATCGCTGGAGGCAACCAACGCTGCGCGACACTTGGCCGCAGACTCATCCAGCCGCTCCAGGCAAAGATCGCGCGACTCGAAGATCAGCGGCGCATGCGGGCGTTTAGAGTTCGCCATGTCCATGCCGTCGTCTTCGAGAATGTAATAGCCAAACAGAGGCATGGTCGCGCAGTGCATGGCCAGCTTGCCCAGCTTCATCGATTTATCGTGCGGCACCCACTCCGGCTTGTCGTTGGGCACACGCTCCAGCGTGCGACGGGTGTTCGAGATCTCAACATCAAAGTCTTCGAGCAATAATTCAGCGGTGGTCATCTCTGAGCTCCTTTGAATCGTGCATTAAATTCCCGTGATACTGAACCCGCAATCGACGAACGTCACGCCGCCGGTCATACCGCTGGCGAGGTCGCTGGCAAGGAACAGCGCCACTTTGCCAACCTCCTGCTGCTCGATATTCCGATGCAGCGGGGCGCGCGCGGTTACGGCGTCAAGGATGGTAGCAAAGTCGCTGACCCCCCGGGCTGCAAGCGTTTTGATGGGGCCAGCCGAGATCGCATTTACGCGAATCCCCTTGGCGCCCAGCGACGCCGCAAGGTAACGCACCGTGGCCTCCAGTGCCGCCTTGGCTACACCCATTACGTTGTAGTTCGGGAACACCTTGGTGCTGCCGTAGTAGGTCAACGTGATGATCGATCCGCCCTCAGTCATCAGCGGAGCAGCCGAGCGCGCGATCGCAATCAGGGAATAAACACTTACGTCATGCGCGATACGAAACTCTTCGCGCTTGGTCATCAGGAAATCATTCTTCAGCGCGTCCTGCGGAGCGAAGGCCACCGAATGCACCACCGTGTGGATGACCGGAAACGCCTCGGCAATCTGCGCGAAGGCAGCGTCAATCTGTTCGTCGACCGAAACATCGCACTGGATCGCGCGCGCTACGCCCTTTTGTCCGAGGGCTTCAATCAACTCCTCTGATTCTTCCCGCAACCGCTCGCTCTGGTAGCACAGCACCAGGGTCGCACCCGCCTCAGACAGCTTTTCTGCGATGGCATACGCGATGCTGCGCTTGTTGGCGAGGCCGAACACTACGGCCACTTTGCCCTTCATATCGATCATGCTAAAAACTCCTGCCGTGCTGGTAAATCAAATCAACCGACGCTAAGGATAGCAGTTTGAGGTGAACTCTGGCTGTGCAGCGCCCTCTCAGCCGTGAACCAGCCAGTCGAATTGTTCCTCAGACAGCGGCACGACCGATAAGCGAAATTGCCGGAACAGTACCGAGCCCAAAAACACGCCCGCATGACGAATCTCGGTCAACGGCTTTTCGCGCTTCAGACGCTTTCCCGCCTTCAACCGCACGATGGGCGTCTTCGGGTCATCGGGATCGGTCGTCACGGACACCACCTTCGCCGTCCCGACAGCGGCTTTGCCAACGTTGGAGTGGTAAATCACACACTGCTCCCCGGGCTTCATGTTGCGCAGTGTGATCAGCGCCTGCGGGTTCTTGATTCCATCCCACTGCGTTTCGCCATCGCGCAGTAGGTCGTCAAAGGAGTATTTGTCGGGTTCAGACTTCAAAAGATAGTGCATCGTCCAATCAGTTTATCCGCCCAAGTCGAGAGCGTGCACATGCGGAATCGGCTGGTGGAGAAACAAGCTGCCAAGTCGTTGAAATTTCTCCACCGAATCCGTGGCATAGCACTCGAAGCTAAGAGCTTTTTCTATTGAGTTCGTTCCGGCAGTCACGCCGATCGCCCCTGCAGCAGCTTCTGCCGTTGCCTCGGCCGAATCGATCACCACCGCATCCGATCCCAGCTCCCGCAGCGCCGTTTCGATGGCTCCCGCAATCAGGGGATAATGCGTGCACCCCAACAGCACGGCCTCCGGCTTGCACTTCGCCAACGCTTCCGACAAGTAGATGCGCAGCACCGCACGCGTGACCTCGTGGTCAGTCCAGCCCTCTTCCACCAGAGGCACCAGCAGCGGGCAAGCTACCTCAATCGCCCGCAATCCGACCGCCTTGCAAGCCGCATGGTAGGCATGCGACTGCACGGTCGCCGCCGTTGCCAGCACCAGCACCTCGCCTCCTGTCTGCGCGACGGCACGCCTCGCAGCATGGGCTCCCGGCTCGATCACACCCAGCACCGGCACGCTCACCGCGCGGCGAATATCTTCGAGCGCCAGCGCCGTCGCGGTATTGCACGCGATCACCAGGTACTCGCAACCGCGCTGCTCCAGAAAGCGCGCACTCTCCACCGCGTAGCGCGCAATGGTCGCTTGCGACTTCGCCCCGTAAGGCAGTCGCGCCGTGTCGCCCAGGTAGAGGTAGTTCGCCGACGGAATCTTCGACAGCAGCGCGCGCAACACGGTCAGCCCGCCAAAACCGGAGTCGAAGACCCCTACCACCGGGCCTGGATTCGCCATCGTCTGCGCCACATCTTGTTTACCGCCAGCAGGGTTCATTCAGTTCGATTGTCCTTCACTTGCGGCACTTCCGCTGGAGGTTGTATCGGCGGCAGGGTAGGTCCGCAACAGGTCCGCGTGCCCCGCCAGCGTCTCGCGCGCCTGCCCGTCCACCAGGAAACGCACCTGCTCAATCTGCGGAAGATTCGCGTGCAGCGTTCCCAGGATCGAGCGCAGTGTCAGCGATTCCACCTCCACGCCGGACGGATGCTGATTCACAAACGTGCTGTGCAGATCGATCACGGCGAGTTCTCCTCCCGGCTGCTTCGGCTGCACCGGATCCGGATCGCTCTGGGCCACAGGTAGGGTGGGTCGGAAGCCCCCGTCTTTGGTCGCCGACGACGTGGCATCGGTCGTATACCCCACCAGCGGCAGAGGTACGAGGAACACCTCCGCGACCGCCGCGCCCGGCACCAAAGCATGCGCCGAGCCGGGCAGCGCGTACTCCGCAATCAGGTGATCGATCAATGCCCGGGCCCGCGCATTGGGTTCCTCTGGCAGCGCGATCTGGCGCGAGGCCGGCGCGATCGATCCATCCGCATCATTCGCAAGATCCAGCGTTACGGTCTCCGCCATCGCGGTGGGCGCGTCAAGCGGCGTCTCATCCTCGGCGAGTGCCGCAATCCGCTCGCGCCCCCTCTGGCGCTCCACGGCCAGCAGCACGCCCATGCCGATAATGCACACGACCAGGCACCAGAACACGATGCGTTGATGGCGTTGGATCATGGTTGTGCCCCCGCAGCGTCGCTCGGCGTCGCCTGTCCTACGGTTTCTTTCGCGGCCGCTGCGAGCCGTGCCGGCGGCTGCACCTGGTTCTGCCACACCAGTAAGGTTCCCGCAATTGCCAGCGCTACCTTCTGCTGATAGTCCGTGTCATTGATGCTGTCGGCATCGTCTCCCGAGGGCGCAAGCTCCACCACCAACGCCGGGCAGGTCAGCGAATCGATCGGCCGCACCGATGCGCTGCTGGTTACCAGCGCCAATCCAGAACGCGAAAACGCGGTCGTCATCTGCTTCTCCAGCAGCCGGCTCTGCGGTATCCACGCCGCTTGCGCGGTCAGCCAGGGCACCACGGTAGGCTGTCCTTCGCTTGCCTCCAACTCCGACCGGTAGAGATGTACCCCGTTTCCACTCGGCGTCGCGTGCAGAACCAGGCATGCCGCCGCATGCGCGTGGTTTGCGATCCCCGCGCGATCGTCCAGCGTCATCGCGGAGCCCGCAGCATTTGGAACCGCCGGCGCGTCCGCATCACGCGTCATCACGACACTGAACCCGCGGGCTGTCAGTAACGATCGCAGCCGGAACGCCAGCGCCAACGTTACATTCTTCTCCACCGTCGTATCGCTGATCTGCGACCCGCTGTCGACGCCTCCATGCGCCGGATCGAGCACGATCACGGTGCGGTTGATTGGAATGGGAGCCGGGCCGGGCGTGGAACTGGGCGCAGCATGTCGCACGGCCGCCGCAGCCGGTTTCGCCGGCGCTGCTGTAGGCTTCGCTGGCGCCGTCGCGGGTCGCTTTGGCGCCGTGGCAGGTTTCGATGTTTCCTGGCCGGGCGCCACCGCGGCCGGCTCTGCAACCTGCGCGCGCCCCGTCATCGTCATCAGGACGAGCAGGCCGGCAGTCGCAGAATGTCGCAGAACGTTCAAGAGAGGTCTTGGGCCCTTTGGAAGATTACGTGCGTTGTTTACTTGTCGCGTCGATTGTATCGGTCGCGCCGTCTTGTTGCGAACTTCATTGTCGTCCGTCCCTATCTTGTGAATAGCTTGCAGGTTATGGCAAGAAGCTTTGCGAGTTAGATGCCGCACCGGGACCCGCCGGCCATGAGAGCCTGGCCGCACGGTAGACTGGTGAGCATGCGGGTCTTCGGCATCGACTGCGGAACGGAGTTCACCGGCTACGGTGTGGTGGAGGTCGACGACACCGCGCGCCTGCCAAAGCTACGTCCTCTCTGCGCCGGCGCCGTTCGCCTCAACAAGAAGGACCGCGCCCCCGTCCGCCTGCTCCAGGTCTACGTCGAGCTCTCTGCGCTGCTCCAGCTCTGGCAGCCTGAGGTCGTCGCCATCGAAGAAGTCTTCTTCTCCGCCAACGCCAAGAGCGCGCTCAAGCTCGGCCAGGTCCGCGGCGTCGCCATGCTGGCCGCCGCCAACTGCGGCCTGTCCGTTGCCGAATACGCTCCGCTCACCATCAAAAGCTCGGTGGTCGGCTATGGCCTCGCCGCCAAGGAGCAGGTCCAGTTCATGGTCGCCCGCCTGCTCGACCTCGACGAGGCGCCCAAGCCCGCCGACGCCGCCGACGCCCTCGCGATCGCCATCTGCCACATCCACCACGCGCAAACAGCAGAGCACATGCGCCGCTAGCGCGGTCTACCCCTCCGTCGCCCTGGCCGCTTCCAGCGCTCGATACAGCGCCGCCATCGCCTCCAGCGACACCGCCTCCGAACGCGCCTGCAGCGCAATCGTCTCTGGCCATGCGGCCGTAAGCTCCGCAGGCGAATATCCCGCAGCCCGCAGATTATTCGCCAGCGTCTTTCGCTTCTGCGCAAAGCTCGCCCGCAGAAACCGGTTGAACCCCTCGAACGCAACCCCAAGTTCGGCAAAGCGCGGAGCGAACTCCAGCCGCAGCACGGTCGAGAACACATCCGGCGGCGGCGAAAATGCGCTCGGCGGCAGCGTAAACAGGTTCGTCACTCGCGCATGCATCTGCGTCACCGCCGACAGCGCCCCGTACTCGCTCGAACCCGGCCCGGCCGCAATCCTCTCCGCCACCTCGCGCTGCATCATCACCACCGCACGCGCGATCACGCCTTCACGCGCCGCGCCAAACAGGTGCAGCAAAATATCCGACGTAATGTAGTACGGCAGATTTCCCACCACGTCCAACGAGCCAGCATCTCCCAGCAGCGTCTTCAAATCCGTCGTCAGAATATCCGCGTGATGAACGCTGACATGCGCATCGTTACGAAAACGGAAAGCCAACTCCCGCGCCAGTGCTGGATCAAACTCAATGCAATGCAGCCGCCGGCAGCGCGCCGCGAGCAGCTCGGTGATCGCCCCATGCCCCGGGCCGATCTCGACCACAGTACGCGCGCTCACATCTCCAAGCGCTTCGGCGATATGCAAACAGGCGTTCTCGTCCACCAAGAAATTCTGTCCCAGCTTCGGTTTTTTATTTGAAGACATAATCAGAAGCCTTATCGCCCGGAGCCTTACTCCGTTGAAAAAGATAATGCACCGGCACACCACTAAGAATCACCAGCGCCCCCGCAGTCGACGCGCGCGGCTGGTTCATAAAGCTGAACACCAGCAGCACCAGCGCGGCCAGGATAAACAGCGCCGGAACCACAGGATATCCGGTCACACGATAAGGCCGGATCGCATCCGGCTCGCGCACCCGAAACACAAACACCGTCGCCGCTGTAAGCGCGTAGAACAGCCACTCCGAAAAGATTGCCAGCGAGAACAGCGCCTGGAATTTTCCAATCGCCAGCAGCAGCAGGGAACTGAGCACCGCCTGCAGCAGCAGACTAACCCACGGCGTTTTGAAGCGCGGATGAATCCGCCCCAGCACCGACGGAAACAGCCGGTCGCGAGCCGCGGCAAACGGCACCCTCGCCCCCGATAGCGAGCTGCCCACAAACGTTGCGCAGATGCTGACCGCCATGCCGACAGCCACCAATCCAGCCCCAAGATTTCCCGCCACTAACTGAAGTGCATCCGTAGCCGGACGGTCGGTCGCGGCGATCGCAGCCGAGGGAAGCACGTACTGAATTGCCGCGTTGGTCAGCATGTACAGCGCACCGACGATCGTCACGCCGCCAATCAGCGCCACCGGCAACGACCGTTGCGGCTTCTGCACCTCGCCTGCCATCTGCGACACATCCGACCAGCCATCATAGGCCCAAAGCGCCGCAATCAGCGCGATCATGAACCCCGCAAACCCGCCTCGCGCGCCATGAAACTCCGAGCCGAAGTTGTGCCAGTCCCCGTACTTCACGCTCGCAAAGCACAGCCCCGCGATGACCACGATCATCAACACCTTCAGCCAGGTAAGCAGCGTCTGCACCTGCGCCGAATCGCGCGTGCTGACAATATTCAGTCCAGTGATCAACCACGTCGCAGCAATCGCCATCACTTGGCTCCACATGAGGTGCCCCACCGCGGCATGATCCAGAAACGCAAACACCGGAAACGTTCCCAGCACCCGCATCAAGCCCGCCGCGATCGTTGCAATCGACGCCGGCTTAGCGATCATGGTCCACGTCCACGTATAAAGAAATGCTGTCAGCGGTCCATAGGCATCATGCAGAAACGCATATTCACCGCCCACCCGCGGCCGCATCGCGGCAACCTCCGCATAACTCATCGCACCAAACAGCGAAAGCAATCCGCCGGTAATCCACACCGCGTAGACCATCCGCGAGCTGCCCACCGCCGCCATCATCTCGCGCGGAACCAGGAAGATTCCCGACCCAATAATGATTCCCACGACGATCGCCAGCGCGTTCGTCGCCGTCAGTACGCGCGGTAGGTCCTCGTGCGATCGTCCCTGCTCAAGCTCGGAGGCCATTGCAGGGAGACTACCAGAGCCTCACCGCTTTCGCTCTCGCCGCTAAAAGTAAAACCGCTCATCCGCCCAGTCAAACCGGGACGATGGTCGCCTTCCGCGCAACAGATAAACATTCTTATGCTCAAACGGCATCGCATACGGCTCGTCCATCCGGCCGACCACCTCGACCGACTCATACTTCTGCGAAACTTCTTCTGGAGTATCTCCGATGACCGCGATTACAACGTTCGTATCACACCCATGTGTGCCCCAAAGCCAGTAATTATTCTGCCCACTCAGAGCCGGCGGCAGATTCAAACCTTCGCGCCGCCCCAGGAAGTCAATCGCCCCAGCCTCGCCATAGTTGCTGGCGAAGATGCACACATGCTGCTGCTGCTCCGGCGTCAGCGAGCGATACGTCCGGGCCACGATGTCAACCTCCTGCTGCCACCCAAACCGGTCCGCGTAAAACTGTGGGAGCGGCCCAGTCGCGAAAGTCTCCATCTTGTCACCATGCAGATGCAGCGCCATCGTGTACCGCACCCACGCGTCAGGCCGCAACACCGGCGAGGCCATAGGCAAAATGATCAGACTCGTAATCAACAGGATCGCTTCAAACACCGGGAAACCCACCACCCTGTTTTCCCTCACCGCCCGCGACGTCGCAAACCGCCGCTCCCACGCAATGCCGCCAGCAGCAAACATCGCAGGATAAATCCCCGCAAGGTAATAATCCTTCGCATGCATCGCGAACATCAGCGCGTAGAACAGAACGTACGTCAGCCCCAGCCAGCGCCCGTCGCGCACCGACCTCGCGCGCAGCAACGACACCACACCCGTAATCCAGATCAGCGCATTCACCGGCAGCATCGTCGCAAACTGCGCCAGGAAAAACTTCACCGGTCCCAGCACAATATTCTTGTGGCGAACCTGTCCATTGTGGAGAAACTCCAGCGTCGGCCAATGATTGTGGATCTGCCACAACACATGCGGCGAGACAATCACAACCATTAGCGCAACGCCCACCAACATCCATCGCGAGAACAGCACCCACCGCTGCTTCGTCAGCAGAAGGCCGACCCCCAACGTTACGAGGAAGAACGTCATCGATGGCTTGTTGAGCAGCCCCACGCCCGCTGCAACACCGAACACCACCCACCACGTCCTCAATGAAAGTCCGCGCAGCATCAGAATCACCGCCAGCACGCACGTCATCCAGAACACCGGCTCAAACGAGTTCATCGAAAGAAATCCGTCCGTCCCGATGTACTGCGGACAAACGATCACGCCAAACATCGCCAACGCCTGCGCCGGCCGCCGCCCCCCAAGCGCCCACGCAATCATGCCCGTCAGAAACACCATCACGGCGCCCGCAGCCGCCGACAGCACTCGAATCCCAAATACCGAGTCGCCAAACAACAGCTCACCTAGCCGAGCCTGCAGCGCTACAATCGGCCCGTGATCCACGTAGCCCCACGCCAGGTGGCGCCCGCAGGCAATGTAGTAGAACTCGTCGCGGAAATAGCTGTAGCCGAGATGCAGCGTCCACAGCGTCAGCGCAAACTGCAGCAGGAATTTCGCCGCAGCAAATATCATCGCGAGGCGCAAAGCATCGCTTAGCGTCAGGTCCGCAGGTCGAACGAGGGTGGTGGGAGTCGTCGAAGTCGTCATGGCCATTGCATCAGACTACGCGCCCGGAAACAGAAAAGTTCCCGTCGCAGGCCCATAGCTAAGCCATCGTAATCTTGACCAACTTATCCTGCGAATCCGGATCATCCTGCTCGGCAAAGAACTTGCGAATCTTTTCCGCCGTCGCCTTATTCACGACGGCCGTCAGCGCATCGGGATTCTTCTCCGCCATCTGCTTCAACGCGCGCACGCTGCCAAAGTGTTCCAGCAACCTCTGCCGCGTGATCGCACCCACCCCCGGAATCTCATCCAGCTCGCTCGTCCGGTCGCGCATCTGCCGACGCTTACGGTGGTACGTCACGGCAAACCGGTGACTCTCATCGCGAATCTTCTGGATCACATGCAGCACCGGCGATCGCCGATCGAGCACCACCGGCTCATCCTCCTGCCCATGTACGTAAATAATCTCTTCGCGCTTCGCAATCGACGCCAGCGGCTGCGTCATCAGCCCAATCTCTTCCAGCGCCGCAGCCGCCGCATGCAGCTGCCCAATCCCGCCGTCGATCAGCACCAGCGACGGCATCGGCTTCTTGTCTTCCTGCAGCCGCAGATAGCGCCGATGAATGATCTCGCGCATCGACGCAAAGTCATCCACGCCCGTCACCGTCTTCACCTGGAACTTGCGATAATCCGACTTCTTCATCGTGCCCTTTTCCCACACCACCATGGACGCGACGGTGTCCGCCCCCTGGATATGCGAGATGTCGAAGCACTCAATGCGCTCCGGCGGTTCAGCCAGCATCAACGCATCCTGCAGCGCCTCCTGCATCTTCTGGATGCTCGGCTTTAGCACGCGGAAGCGTTGGTCATACGACTGCTTCGCGTTCTGGCAGACCAGGTCCACCAGCGACCGCCGCTCACCCCGTTGCGGCGCGGCAATCTCAATCTTGTGCCCAATCTTCTCGCGTAGCGCATCCGCCAGTAGCGCCCGATCCGCAAAATCTACCGGCACATAAATATGTTTCGGCACATACGACTGGTCGAGATACAGCTGCTTGAGCAGGGCAGAGAAGAACGTTGCCGCGGAGAATACCGGCGGCTGCGCGTCATCCATCGGTTCCAGCACGGATACCTGGTCCGACTCCGCGCTGGCTTCGTTTATCTGTGGCGCGAGCACGCGCGGATCCGGCTCCAGCGAAGCCTCCACCTCTACCTCTTCCGCAGGCGACAACTCGGGCGCGGAGAACTCCATCGCCCTAAAGTCCGGCAACTCCTCCCAGAACATCTCGCGCCGATCGACAATCTTTCCTCCGCGCATGTGAAACAGGTTCACGGCCAGCATGTCGTTCTCGTAGTGAAAGCCGAACACATCGGCGTCCTCATCGTCGGTCCCCGCAATCCGTTGCCGATCCTGCGCCTGGCTGATCGTAATCAGCTGGTCACGCAGTTTCGCGGCCAGCTCGAACTGCATATTCTCCGCAGCTCGCTCCATGCGCTCGGTCAGCCGAGCCTCCAGCTCACTCGGCTTGCCCTCCAGGAATAACTGCACGTCCCGAATCGCCTGCGCGTAGTCTTCCGTTGAGACGAACCCCTCCACGCACGGCCCCAGGCAGCGCTTGATGTAGTACTGCAGACAAGCCCGCGGATGATAGCGATTCAGATCCACCTTGCAGCTTGGAATCAAGAAGCTGCGATGAATCACATCGACCAGCCGCCACGCCAGGTTCCCCGGAAAATAAGGTCCGAAGTAAGCGCTGCCATCCTTGCGCAGCCGTCGCGTCACAAACACCTTCGGATGTTTATCCCCCAACGTCAGCTTGATGTACGGATATGTCTTGTCGTCGCGCAGGAGGATGTTGAAGCGAGGCTTATGGTGCTTGATCAGATTATTTTCAAGCGCCAGCGCTTCGCGTTCGTTAGCCACCGTGATGTATTCGAGGTCGACAGCCTCGCGCATCAACGAACCCGTCTTCGCATTCGCCGCCTGGTTTGCCGCAAGAAAGTACGACCGCACCCGCGAGCGCAGGTTCTTCGCCTTCCCGACGTAGATCACCTCACCCTCTGCATTTTTGTAGAGGTAGCAACCCGCGCCGGTCGGCAGTGTCCGGATTTTTTCCGAGATATCCATCCGCATCTTCCAGTTTAGTGCGTCCGCGGCTCATCGGCTGTTGAACGCCGTCACCGACCCGCCCTGACTCGGGTAAGCTTGATTCCATGGACTTCACCCACAAAATCGAAGGCGAAGAGGCCCAGGCGCCGGCTGCAGAGGCCCTCCAGCGCGCCGCCGCCATCATGGCCCGTCTGCGCGCACCCGGCGGCTGTCCCTGGGATCGCGAGCAGACCTTCGACACCATCAAGCGCCACACCCTCGAGGAAACTTACGAGGTCTTCGACGCCATCGAGCGCCGCGCCTGGCCAGACCTCAAGGACGAGCTAGGCGACCTCCTTCTGCAAGTCCTCTTCTACACCCAAATGGCCTCGGAGGCCGGCTACTTTGACCTCCGCGACGTCGCCGAAAACCTCAGCGCCAAGCTCATCCGCCGCCACCCCCACGTCTTCGCCGACGCCGTCGCCACAGACTCCGACGCCGTCCTCCGTAACTGGGAGCAGATCAAGGTCGAAGAGAAGAAATCCAAACCCGCGGCCACGTCGCTGCTCGACGACATCCCCCGCACCATGCCCGCGACCCTCGAAGCGTCCAAGCTAGGCTCCCGCGCCGCCAAGGTCGGCTTCGATTGGCCCAATGCCGACGGCCTCTTCGATAAACTAGCCGAAGAAACCGCCGAACTCCACGCCGAGATCGCCCGCGCCGACACCGATAAAATCGAAGCCGAGTTCGGCGACCTGCTCTTCACCACCATGAACCTCGCCCGCCATCTCAACATCGACGCCGAGTCCGCCCTACGCCGCAGCAACGCCAAGTTCCGAGCCCGCTTCGCCTCCATGGAGCGCGTCAGCGGCGGCGCCGAACAGCTCAAGTCGATGTCCCCCGACGAACTCGAGCGCCTCTGGTCTGCTGCGAAATCCGAGACCACAACAGTGGAGAAGATCGATTGAACGAAGCCCCACAGCCCGCCCCCATCCGCATCGAAAGCTTCACCTTGCTCGAGCAGTTCGACCAATGCGTCGCTCTCGAAGAAGCCGTGTGGGGCTATGATCCCGCCGACATGATTCCTCGCCGCATGTTCCTGCTCGCCTCGCGCATTGGCGGCCAGGTCATGGGCGCCTTCCTCGGCGATAGCCCTACCGCCGTCGGCTTCGCCATGGCTCTCCCCGCCTTCCGCAACGGTCACGCCTACCTCCACTCGCACATGGTCGGCGTCATCCCGGAGGTTCGTAATCAAGGCATCGCCCGCGCCCTCAAGCTAGCCCAGCGCGACGACGCCCTTGCCCGCGGCTTCGACCTTATGGAATGGACGTTCGACCCGACCGAGATCAAAAACGCCTACATCAATATCGCGAAGCTTGGCGCCATCGTTCGCCGCTACCAGCGCAACTTCTACGGACCCTCCAGCTCGCCGCTGCAGGGTGGCCTCCCCACCGATCGCGTCTACGCCGAGTGGTGGCTGCGCTCCAAACGCGTCGAGCGCGCTCTTCGCGCCGAGCCACAACCCTTTGACATCGTCGAGCGCGTCGACGTCCCCGCCGAGATATACGCCTGGAAGGCCTCGCCCCCTGATGACACCGCTGCTGGCGCCGCCGCGCGCGACCTCCAGGCCCGCAATGCCCAGACCCTCGGATCCGCCTTCGCCAACGGCCTCTCGGTCCTCGGCTACCAGCGCAACGACCGCGGCGACGGCCAATTTCAACTAGGCCGCTGGGACGAACACCACGCCTACTAAACGCTTCTAGCCTTTCCTCCGGAGCCCAACATGAAGATCGAAGCCATCCACCTTCGCGAAATCCAAATGCCGCTCGCCCACCCCTTCGAGACCAGCTTCGGCGTCACCACTGGCCGCCGAATCCTGCTCGTCGAGATCGAAGCCAATGGCCTCTCCTCCTGGGGCGAGTGCGTCGCCGGCGAGCATCCCTACTTCTCCGACGAACAAGTCGACACCGCCTGGATCATCACCGAGCAGGAGCTCGCGCCGCGCCTCCTCAACGCCGAAATTTCCTCCGGTCGCGACTGCCCCGCGCTCTTCGAGCAAGTCCGCGGACACCGCATGGCCAAGGCCGCGCTCGAAAATGCCGTCTGGGATCTCGACGCGCAGCAGCAGGGAATCCCCCTCGCCAAACTCCTCGGCGGTACCCGCGACATCATCCCCTGCGGCGTCTCCATCGGCATCCAGCCCACGCCCGAGAAACTCATGGAGGACATCGCCAAGGAAGTCGCAGCCGGCTACCAGCGCATTAAGCTCAAGTGCAAGCCCGGATGGGATTCAAAAATCTTCGCCATGGTCCGCGACCGCTGGCCGAACATCCTGCTCAGCTGCGACGCCAACTCTGCCTACCGCCTCGACGACGCCGACCACATCGCCAGTTGGGACCAGTTCAATCTCCTCATGATCGAGCAGCCGCTCTGGTACGACGACTTCTACTTCCACGCCCAGCTACAGCGCCGCATCAAAACCCGCATCTGTCTCGACGAGTGCATTCGTAACCGCCGCGACGCGCGCGCAGCCCTCGAACTCGGCAGCGGCAAGATCATCAACATCAAGGTCGGTCGTGTCGGCGGCTTCTCTGAAGCCCTCGCCATCCACGACATCGCCCAGGAGTTTGGCATCCCCGTCTGGTGCGGCGGCATGCTCGAGACCGGCATCGGCCGCGTCCACAACATCGCTCTCAGCTCTCTGCCAAACTTCTCGCTGCCCGGCGACGTCTCCGCGTCCCAACGCTATTGGTCTCAAGACATCATCGATCCCGAAGTCACCGTCAGCCCCGCCGGCACCATCACCGTCCCAACCGCCCCCGGCAATGGATTCGCCGTGCGTCCCGATCGGATTGGGCGCATCACCGTCCGCAGCCGCACCCTGCACCGCAATTAGCTCATCGCAAGCGAACTACTTCGTAGCCACCGGCATCGCGAGCAGTGCGCGTATGCTGTCCTGGTACGAGAGCAGCGAGGTCATCGGCCGGAAGTCCCACGACGTAATCACCGTGTTCTCCGGATAGTTCTTCACCATCAACACCCTCGCCGTCACGTGCTCGTCCAGGTGCGAGTACACCCAGTGGTCGTCGCCCACGTTGGTCTGGTCCAGCGCCAGCGTTCCGCCCGGATAGATCTTCGCCAAAATGCCAAAGCCCATGTTCACAGGCCGCAGCACGCGCGCCTCGATGCGCGACAGTGTACGAGTCCGTGGGTCGATCCACACCCGGCCCTCCAAGCCCGTCAGGCATTCAGCAAACATCGTCGGCGGATGAAAATCCGGATTGGGATGGAAATCGAGCACCACCTCACCCTGCGACCCCTTCAGCTGCGGCTGACCCAACGCATAGCTGTAAAGCATCGCCTGCGGCATCAGTCCCACCACCTTGATCACCGAGTCCCGCGTGTCCAAATCTTTGCGGTGATGCCGGTAAAAATCATCCGGCGACGAAAGCAGGTCATTCAAACGCTCGCGCTCGTCCGCGTCCTCCGCGGCGGTAAGCGGCTGGCCGTCCCGCTCCACCAGTCGCCCCACGTTCCCGTCGCGACTCACAATGATCTCGCGCGTCGTATCGCCCTTTGCCCCCACCCTCCGTTGGCGATAGCGCAGCGGCACCTTGTCGGACGACTCAATCACCTTGATCTCATTGCCGATCGCGTCCTGGGCCCACGATTGCGGCGTGCCTGCCGGCAGTTCCGCCGCCGACATCATCGTCGGTATCTGTTCCTGCGCAGGAGCCTGCGCGCTCGCCGCCGCCGCACCGGCCAGCAGGCAAATAACGGTCGCCCACGCGACGCGGCGCCTAAAACTAACGATTGGTCCAGCCATCAAAAGCGGTGCCCTAAGCCAAGATTTTGCCTCACTCTGGCGTTAGACGCAAGATTCGCCTCCCCCGCGAGTTGTGTGCTCTCGCCCTGCTTGGTTTATAGTCGGGCTTATTACACGGGATGCGATACAACCCCGCTCCCTCGGCCGTGGAGAGGCCTTTATCAAATGATTCCAACCGAAGGTGCAACTGTCATTGGCCGCGAAGCCAAATTTCGCGGCGAGATTTCAGGCTCTACTGATTTGATCGTCGATGGCGAAGTCGATGGGATCATCCGTCTTACCGGTGCCAAGCTCACCGTTCGCCCGGAAGGCCGCGTCAAGGCCACGATCGCGGCCCAGGATGTCGTGATTGCCGGCAAGCTGGAGGGCGAAATCCGCGCCACTGGTCGTGTCGAGCTGCGCAACGGCTGTGTCGTCCTTGGTGACGTTTGCGCCAAGAGCCTGTCCATCGAAGACGGAGCCACCCTGCGCGGCGGCGTCGATCCCACCCGGGCCGCCGAACCCTTCCCCGACAGCTCTCACACAAGGTGAATGCCTGAGGCGTCCCTGCGCCGGAGACCATAGCAATGTTTGACTTTCTCAAGAAGGGGCACGGTTCTTCCGCTCACTCCTCCGTGCGGCCACCTCGCCACTCGCGCGGGTGGATCGAGGTGCGCAACTACCTCGACAAGACTTCCTCGCTCCGCGTCCTCGACTTCGGCACCACCTCACCCTCCAACATCAACTACCTCACCTCCCGCGGCCATAGCGTCTACATGGCCAACATCGTGCAGGATGCAACCCGCCCCGAGTGGATCAAGCCGCCCGCCGCCGCCCCCGACGCCGACCCAGTCTTTGACACCGAAGGGTTCATCGCCTCCAACCTCGACTTCTCCGGCCGCGACTTCGACGTCATTCTTCTCTGGGATACGGCGAACTTTCTGCCACCGGAATTCGTTCCCGCGCTCTTCGAACGCCTGCACAACGTGCTTCGCCCCGACGGCATGATCCTGGCCTTCTTCCACGGTCGTCTCGAAGGTCCCGAGACTGCCTTCGCACGTTTTCAACTGACCGACGCCGATGAACTTGTCGCTCTCGACAGTGGATCGTTTCCCGTTCGCAAGGTCTATCAGCCACGCCAGATAGAAAATTTCCTCGCAGGCTATAACAGCACGCGTTTCTTTCTTGGCAAGGATAACGTCCGCGAAGTCATTGCCGTGCGCTAAGTCAGCCATTCAGCGAACGTGAAAAAGGAGCTAGATTCTAGCTCCTTTTCTTTTTCCCAAACTTGATTAACCCGAGGCTACTTCTTCGCCGCCGCTTCTTTTTTAGGTGCTGCTTCCTTCTTCACTGCTTTGCGCCGCTCGGCCCACCGACGCTTCATCGCGTCTGCAATCCGTTTGCGCCCCTCAGGGCTCAGGTTGCGCTTACGCGCCTTAGGCTTTGCGGTCTTCACAGCCGCTGACTTCGCGGCGTTGGTACTTCCTTTGGGGCGTCCGCGCCGCGGCTTCGCCATCACCGCACTCTCGTCAAGTTCCACCAGCACAGCGCGCGCCTGTTGGAGCGACGCAATCTTTGCATCAATCTCTGCAACTATCTTACGAACGTCCATCGATTACTTCCTTCCCATAGCTGGAGATCTTGGAAATACTCAGCATGTGTCAGCAACATAGTGAATTCTATCGCTGCATTTGTTGTACGGCAAATAAATCGAATCTAGTTCCCCTTCGAGATCTCTCCCGATATCTTCGAACCCTATAAAATAAAGATGAATTCCTCCCATGGCTATCTCCCGCTCCCATCAACCCGAGGCGATCACGATGCTAGACTCGTAGCGATGCGATCGATTCCGCTGCGGCTATGGGCTTTAGCTCTTTTATCCGCAATTCTGCAAATCCTTCCGTTTTCTATCGCTGGCCCTGTGCCTCTCTGGCGCAGAATATTTTGCTGGTTCTGCCTGGTTCCACTTTTATCTGCGTTACTTCATCTCAATCGCGAAGGCAAGTCCTTGCGCGTGCGCCAGGCAGCGCTTCTCGCTTATTTTTCCGGAGTGCTCTGGTATGCGGGAAATTGTTACTGGATATACCGCACGATGCACCTCTATGGAAATATTCCATCCATTCCATCCTTCGGCATCCTGATTCTTTTTTCGCTCTACTTAGGCCTTTATCCCGCGCTCTTCGGAACCCTCGTCGCCGCGCTGCATGCGAAATATTCTCGCAAATTCGTTCTACTTGCCGTTCCGTTCTTATGGGTGGCCGTCGAGTTAGCTCGCGCCCGCATCACTGGCTTTCCCTGGGACCTGCTCGGTTACACGCAAGTCGACAACCTCGCCCTCACGCGACTCGCGCCCTGGACCGGCGTCATGGGAATCTCCTTCGTCATCGCCGCAGTCAACGCCCTCTGGCTCGTCCGTTCTGCGAGCCCACGGCTAAAGTATGTTCCGGCAGCCATCGCGCTACTCGTCACCGTGATCGCCACGTCCAACGCCCTGCACAAGCGATCCATTTTCCTTGAAGCCACCGACAGCGTCGCCACCCTGTTGCAGGAAAATCTAGGTGTAGGCAGCGAGGCCATCGGAAACAAAGAGACCAAGCAGGACATGCTAGCCTCCTTCTCGCAACTTAGCCTGCATCCGTACATCGAACTCGACCCCGCCCACAAACCCTCCGATATCATCATCTGGCCCGAAGCTCCCACCGACTTCATTGACACGGACCCAATCTTGCGGCAATCCATCGGCGACCTCGCCCGCCAAGCCAACGCCGCCGTCATCGTCAACGATGTCACTGTGGCTTCCTACAACGGCACTCGTCCCAGCCTGTATAACTCCGCAAGCTTTTTTCAACCCGACGGCACCTATGCCGGCCGTTACGACAAGATGCACCTTGTTCCATTCGGCGAGTACACGCCCTACAAGCCACTCTTCTTCTTTGTAGGAGACCTGCTCGACGACCTACCGTTTATTCCCGGAACTCATCGCTCCGTATTTTCCGTAGGCGATAAAAAATACGGCATATTTATTTGCTATGAATCCATCTTCGGCAACGATTTACGTCACTTTCCGCTGCAAGGCGCGCAGGTCTTAGTTAATATCTCCGACGATGGCTGGTACGGCGACACCAGCGCTTCCTGGGAACACCTCGACATGGTACGCATGCGCGCCATCGAAAATCACCGCTGGGTCCTCCGCGCCACGAACACCGGCATTACCGCCGCCATCGATCCCGAAGGCCGCATCACCGCAACCATCCCGCGCCACGTCCGCACCTCGGTACAAGTCCCCTTCGGCTTCGAAACCGACCTCACCTTCTACAGCCGTCACGGCGACTGGTTCGCCTGGCTCTGCGCCCTCGCGACCGCGGCTCTGCTACTCCTCGGCCTCTCCCGCAAAACACCCAAAGGCAATCCCAAGTAAACTAAATTCATGTTGAGTGATCTCGAATTTACCTACTCCCCGGTCCGTGAAAAAGTGCGCGAACTGCGGGAGTATCTTTGACTCCTCCCGCCTCAAGTCTGAGCTAGCCGCCGTCGAGCAAAAGATCTCTGACCCCGCCGTCTGGGCGGATGCCACCAAATCCCAGCCCCTCATGCGCGAACGCAAGCGCCTCGAAACCCTCCTCGCCGACGACGCCGAGCTTGCGCGCCGCTCCGACGACATCGAAGCCTACTTCGAGCTCGCCCGCGAAGGCGAAAATACCGAGCCCGACATCGCCCGCGAGATCCCCGCGCTCGTCGAGTTCGCCGACGCCCTCGAATCCAAGACCATGCTCTCCGGCGAGACTGACCCGCTCAACGCCATCGTCACCGTACACCCCGGCGCCGGCGGCACCGAGAGCCAGGACTGGGCCGAGATGCTCATGCGCATGTACATCCGCTGGGCCGAGCGCCAGCGCTTCAAAGTCGAAATCAACGAGATCCAGGACGGCGACGAGGCCGGCATCAAGTCCGCCACCTTCACCATCACCGGCGACTTCGCCTTCGGCCTCCTCAGCGGCGAAACCGGCGTCCATCGCCTCGTTCGCATCTCGCCCTTCGACTCCGCCAAGCGACGCCACACCAGCTTTGCCAGCGTCTTCGTCTCGCCCGAAATCGACGACACCATCGTCATCGACATCAAGGTGGAAGACCTCCGGATCGACACCTACCGCTCCGGCGGCAAGGGTGGCCAGCACGTCAACACCACCGACTCCGCCGTGCGCATCACGCATCTTCCCACCGGCCTCGTCACCGGCTGCCAGAACGAGCGCTCGCAGCACAAGAACAAGGACCGCGCCATGAAGATGATGCGCTCCAAGCTCTACGAGTACGAGCTCGACAAGAAGAAAGCCATCAGCCGCAAGCTCGAAGACTCCAAGCTCGACATCAAGTTCGGTTCGCAGATCCGCAGCTACGTTCTGCAGCCCTACCGCATGGCAAAGGACCTACGCACCCGCGTCGAAGTCGGCGACGTCGATAAGGTCCTTGACGGCGCGATCGAGCCCTTCATCCGTGGCTACCTGCGCATGCGCAGGGAAGGCGGCGTCCCCGCTCCCATCGCCGACGACGACATCGCATGACATCTGTCATGCCGCCGCCTGACAAAGAACACTAGCTCCATGAAATGAATTGCCGAATACTCTTAGCAGCAGAGCTCGCGAAATCGGACGTTGCTCGAAAGGGAACTCATGGCACCCTCATCTCCTAGCAAACCAGACTACGGCGTCGACGCACCCAACGTACTGCGGAACCTGTTCCTTTTCGGCGCGCTGTGTGTGCTACTGGTCTTTATCACGCCACGCGTCTTGCATCTTGGCCATGTCGACTTTACGCTGCATCCGATGTTTGCAGGGACAGGTGGTCTTCTGCTTGTAGAAGCCGCTCTCTTTCTCCTCTACGTAAAATTCGGCAAGTTCCGCCATCGCGATTTCATGCTCTCCCTGCACCCCTGGCGCGGCGATGAGCAGGTACTCGACGTAGGCTGCGGCCGCGGCCTGCTTCTCGCCGGCGCCGCAAAGCGCATGGCGGCACTCGATGGCCAGGGCCACGCCACCGGCATCGACATCTGGTCCAACGTCGACATGGGCGGAAACTCCGAAGCCGCCACCCTGCACAACCTTCAGCTCGAAGGCATCGAGTCTCGCTGCACCCTCGTCAGCGCCGGAGCACAGGAGATGCCCTTCGCCGACGCCAGCTTCGATGTCATCGTCTCCAACCTCTGCCTGCACAACATCTATGACCGGCCGACGCGTCTCCAGGCCATCCATCAGATCGTGCGCGTCCTCAAGCCCGGCGGCCTCGCGCTAATCTCGGACTACAAGCTCACCGGCGAATATGCAGCCGAGCTTCGCAAACTTGGTTTCAACGTCGATCGCCACTGGGGCAACTGGCTCACAACCTTTCCACCCCTTCGCATCGTCATCGCACGCAAGCCCGGTTAATCGTCAGACGGATGGCCTTCGAGCCACAGATGCATTCGGCTCGCACGCAGATCCATCCGCAGCGCCGTGTAGCTCAGCATCTCGTGCATCATCCGCTTGGCTCGGTCGATATCATCAATTCGCCCCAGCGCCGCGCGTGGCGACGTATAAACATCCAGCCCCGCCCGCCGGCACAGCAGCGCAATCCGAAACAGGTGCGTCCCGTCGCTCACAACAATGATGCGATGAAAGCCCTCTCGCTTCGCAATATTCGCCAGGCTGTTTACCTGCTCTTCGGTGTCAAACGACTTCGTCTCGGCAATAATCTTGTCGAAAGGCACGCCATTCGCCAGCAGGTAATCCCGTCCCACGCCAGCTTCGGTCTTCCCCGAATCTTTATCCGAGCCGCCGCCCAGCGTCACAATCACCGGCGCCATTTCCTTGTCATACAACGACACAGCCTTATCCAGCCGAGCATGCAGCACCGGCGAAGGCCGCCCCGAATACTCCGCCGCGCCGAACACCGCGATCGCATCCGCCGGCTGCGCGTTGTCGACGTCTGCTGTAGCCTCAATCTGCCGATACACCCACCCAAACCAGCCCAGGACCAGCAGCAACAGAATGACTACGAGCCAGCGCATCCAGTGGACGCTCTTCGGCCTACGAACCTTCCTTGTCGTCGGTGATGTGCCCATGAGTTTTCGGAACCAGCTCTAAGTATGACGCCATCGGTTGTGCAGAATCCAGCCAGCTACGCAAACTCTCCGCAGCTAATGCTGCAGCGCGAGCGCAATCTCGTGCGTCGGAATCGCTCCCTCACGCAGAATCATCCACGAGTTGCCGCCGCCGCTCAAGTCCACAATCGTCGTCGCCACTGCCCGCGCCGTCGGTCCGCCGTCCACGATCAGCGGAATCTTTTCCCCGAACTGCTCCCGCACCAGCCCCGCGTACGTGCACTCCGGATGCCCGCTCAGGTTCGCCGACGTGGCCGTAATCGGCAGCCCCAGCGCGCTCACCACGGCCCTGCAGATCTGCGCCTCCGGCACTCGAAGCGCCACGTTCCCTGTGTTGGCGGTCACGCGCAGCGGTAGCTTGCTCCCGGCCTTCACCACGATCGTCAACGGCCCTGGCCAGAACCTTTCGGCCAGCTTGTCGAACGTGCTGTTGATTGACCGAGCCAGGTCATACGCCTGCGCCACATCCGCAATCAGCAGCGACAGCGGCTTGTGCCGTGCGCGCGTCTTTAGCTCGTAGATATGTTCCACCGCGCGAAGATTCACGGGATCCACCGCCAGCCCATAAAACGTATCGGTAGGCAACGCCACCACGTCGCCGCGCTGCAGCGACTCGACGACCTGTCCAATCAAATGCGGTTCGGGCTCGTCTGGATGAATGCGTATCACTTCTGCGTTCAACGTAAATTTCCCCAGCCATGACTTTATCTCATCCGCCTCCCTAGGCGAAGCCCGCCTTGCGCGATCATCGGCGACTCTGCGCGTACACTGGGTTTCAACGCAATTCGCCTCATCCCTAATGCCCGCACCCGCACCCATCACGAGCAAGTCCAACGCCCGCGTCAAAGCTCTGCGCGCCTCTTTCAGCGGCAAGTCTTCGCAGCCCGGCGAACTCCTCGGCCTCGAAGGCGAGCACCTCATCGCTGAAGCTCTCCGCTCCGGTCTCACGCTCGAAACGCTTTTCGTCCGCGAAGGCAGCGAGGACGTCCTCGAACGCCCCGCAATCGGATCCCACACCACCCTCACCCTCAGCCGCGACGTCTTCTCGAGCGCCGTCGAAACCGCCTCCCCCCAGGGCATCGCCGCTACCCTCCTCATCCCGACTCTCCCGCCGCCCACGCCGCAGCCGCAATCCATCACCCTCGTCCTCGAAAGCCTCCAGGACCCCGGCAATCTCGGCACCCTCATCCGTTCAGCCGAAGCTTTCGGCGCGCAACAAATCTTCCTCACACCCGACACCGTCAACGCCTGGAATCCCAAGGTCGTTCGAGCCTCCGCCGGCTCCGTCTTCCGCATGCGCATCACCCGCGCACCGCTCGCACAGATCGCCGCGCAACTCAAGCAGCAGAGAACTGTCCTCTACGCCGCCGTAGCCCAGCCCGGCAACTCCCTCAGCCTCCTCGAAACGACCTTCGCCCCCCACACCGCCATCCTGATCGGCAACGAAGGCGCCGGCCTCTCCGACGAAGCCCTCGCCCTCGCCGAAGTCCGCGTCCGCATCCCGTGCGCCGTCGAATCCCTCAACGCCGCCATCGCCGGCTCCACGCTCCTCTACGAAGCCCTCCGCCAACGATCCGCATCCAATCTCTAACGTCTATCCTCTATCCCCTGTTCTCATGAGCCTCTTCACCCCCAATCTCGACCCCGCCACCAACCCCGCGGCCCAGCGCGCGCCCCTCGCCGAGCGCATGCGCCCCCGCACCCTCGACGAGTTCTTCGGCCAGTCCCACCTCCTCGCTCCCGGCAAACCCCTTCGTCTCCAAATCGAAAACGATGATGCCGCCTCGCTCATCTTCTGGGGTCCTCCCGGCGTAGGCAAAACCACGCTCGCAAAAATCATCGCGAACCTAACCTCGGCCACCTTCATCGAATTCTCCGCCGTCCTCTCCGGCATAAAAGAAATCAAGCAAGTCATGGTCGACGCCGAAAAGGCCGCCACCTACGGCTCCCGCACCATCCTCTTTGTCGACGAGATTCACCGCTTCAACAAGGCCCAGCAGGACGCCTTCCTCCCCTACGTCGAGCGCGGCAGCATCCGCCTCATCGGCGCCACCACCGAAAATCCCAGCTTCGAAATCAACGCCGCGCTCCTCTCCCGCTGCCGCGTCTACACCCTCCGCGCCCTCGAGCAGCCCGACATCATCTCCCTCCTCAATCGCGCCCTAACCGACAGCGCGCGAGGCCTAGGCGCACTCAATCTCAGCGCCGATGAGGGAACACTCGAGACCATCGCCAGCTACTCCTCCGGCGACGCCCGCAACGCCCTCAACGCCCTCGAAGTTGCCGCCAAGCTAACCGAAGGCCGCGGCGAGAAAATCATCACCCCAGCCATCGCCGCCGAAGCCCTCCAGCAGCGTGTCCTCCTCTACGACAAAAAGGGCGAGCAGCACTACGACATCATCTCCGCCCTCCACAAATCCGTCCGCAACTCCGACCCCGACGCCGCCCTCTACTGGCTGGGCCGCATGTTAGCCGCCGGCGAAGACGCCATGTACGTAGCCCGCCGCATCGTCCGCATGGCCGTAGAAGACATCGGCCTCGCCGCCCCCGAAGCCCTCAACCTCTGCCTCTCCGCCCGCGACGCCATGCACTTCCTCGGCAGCCCCGAAGGCGAACTAGCCTTAGCGCAAGCCGTCGTCTACCTAGCCCTCGCGCCCAAATCCAACGCCGTCTACGCCGCCTATGGAGCAGTCCTGGCCGACATAGAATCCCACCCCGCCGAGCCCGTCCCCCTCCACCTCCGCAACGCCCCGACCAAGCTCATGAAGGAACTCGACTACGGCAAGGACTACCAGTACGCGCACGACGTCGAAGGCAAGGTAGCCGCCATGCAATGCCTCCCCGACAACTTAGCCAACCGCACCTACTACCACCCCACCCAGGAAGGCCGCGAAAAACTCCTAGCCCAGCGCCTGTTAGAGATACGTAAGATCAGGGAAGCCAAAGGGGAGGCTTGATATGAGTTGGATCGCGATTGGCATAGTCGCGCTCATCGCGTATTTCACGCTCTCGATCATCGTGAATCATTATCAAAGCATGGGATGGGATCTTGTCAGGCCCATCTGGAGAATTCGCCGCGGCGTTCGAAAGCTAGTGCAGCGCAGCCTTCCCAATGCCAAGGTCTCCAGCATGGGCATGAGCAGCATTGATCCCCGATATTTCTGCGTTCTGATCGACGTGGACACGGATAGCGAGAAGCGCCAGCTGCTGGATGACAAGGACTTTGACGGAAAAATACGTAAAATAGCTTTGGACGCGGGGTACCCCGAACTGTCCATTCCGCTGTTCTCAGTGAGCATCGAATCGCAACAAACGGTCGATCGAGATTGGGGCGGCAATTGGTTTTACGCGCGCAAATAACTGCTCAGTTTGAATACTTCACGCTGCACCCATAACTCCGCGTGACCGGCACCGCCACCGCCCGCCCCGCCATCGACGCCTCCAGCGCCGCACTCACATAATTCTTCGCATTCTTCAAGCCCGCAGGATCCGGCGTAGGCTGATCATCAATCGCGCCCTCGTACACCACCTTTCCCTGCGGATCGATCACAAACATATCGGGAGTCGTCTTCGCGTCATACGCCCGCCCAATCGTTCCGCTAGGATCAAGAATCGCCGCCGTAGGCGCAGCCTTCATCTCCCGCAGATACTCATTCTCCTCAAACGCCGTTACATTCCCCTGCTGTCCCGGAGCCGACGACAACACACTAAGCCACACGACGCCCTTCGCCGTCCACTCCTTCTGCAGCCGCTCCATATTCCCGCTGTTGTACTGCTTCTGCTCGTACGGGCAGCCCTTGTTGGCCCACTCCAGCACCACGTACTTGCCGCGATACTGCGCCAGCGTCTGCACCTTGCCATTCGAATCCACGCCCTTGAACTCAGGAGCCGTCTCTCCCGGCTTCAGCGCTAACGCACTCGCGCACACCATCGCCAACCCTGCCGCAACCGCTATGCCGCGCATCGTCTTCATCGCAACCCTCCTGCATAATTCAGACGGCCATCCCGAAGCTTTCGTTGCAACCGCCTACTCCGTCCCCATCGGTTTCGCATCCTTCTGAATCGCCGTCAGCACGGTCGACTTGGTCAGCAACTCCGGCAGCACATCCGGATTCGAAACCTTCCCCGGCGGATAGATCACATACGTCGGCACACCGCTGCGCCCCACCGCTGCTAGCTCCCGCGTAATCACATCATCGTACTTTGTCCAGTCCGCCTTCAGCAGCTGCACGTGGTTTTTCTCCAGCGCCTTCTCTACGTCCTTGGACTTCAGCACCGCGCGCTCATTCACCTGGCAGCTCAAACACCACGCCGCCGTAAAGTCGATGAACACAGGCTGCCCCGTCGCTCGCGCGGCCGTAAAGTTAGCTTCTGTATACGGCTGCCACACCAGAGTATCCACCGTCGGCTTACGCAGCGGCAACGCCAGTGCGATCACAATCAGCACCACCGCCGCAATTCCCGATCCCCATTTCGCTGGCCACTTACCCAGCGTCCATCCCGCAATCGCCAGCACCAGGAAGCCGCTCAACAGCCACACCATCCGGTCCACGCCCTCAGGTGAATACAGCTGCCCATACACCCACACCAGCCAGATGGCCGTGCCAAACAGTGGCACCGACACCAGCTGCTTCAGCGTCTCCATCCACGCTCCCGGCCGCGGCAGCTTGCTCGTCCACTGCGGCTGCATCGTCAGCAGCAGGTACGGCAGCGCCAGCCCCAGCGCCAGCGCCGTGAACACCACAAACGTCACCCAAGCCGCCTGCACCAGCGCAAACCCCACCGCCGCGCCCATCAGCGGAGCCATGCAAGGCGTCGCCACCACGGTCGCCAGCACGCCCGTAAAGAAGCTGCCAGTGAGTCCAGGTTTCTGCGCCAGTTCACCGCCAGCGCTGGTCAGCGAAAGCCCAATCTCAAACTGCCCCGCCAAACTCAAGCCAAGGAAGAACACCAGCGAAGCCAGCACCGCGACAAACCCCGGCGACTGCAACTGGAATCCCCAACCCAGCTCGCGCCCGCCCGCCCGCAAAATCAGCAGCGCCGCAACAATCACCCAGAAGCTGACGACAATCCCGGCCGTATACACCAGCCCATGCGCCCTCTGCCGCCCGCGCTCCTCATTGGACGAGTGCACCAGTGACAGCCCCTTCAAAAACAGCACCGGAAACACGCAAGGCATCAGGTTCAGCAGCAGCCCGCCAAGGAACGCCAGCCCAATCGCGCTAAACGCATTCAGGTCCGGCCCATTGCTCGTATCAGGAGTCTTATTCGCCGTCATCGGCAGCGGCGGCACCGTCCCCTGCGTGATGGGAACCGTGAAGTCATACGCCTCGGTAGAGCTCAACTCCACCAACCCATGCAGCGTCTTCGGCAGAGTGGTCGCATCCGCCGCACGCTTCAGCCAGATATTGATGCCATCCGGCTGCGACTCCACCGGCTGCTCGGCCGCATTATCGATGACCTCCTGATCGAACGGGTAAAACGCCGCATCCGTCTCCTGCGTCCCGGTCTTCAGTGTCACCTGGATCTGCTTCGCATCGCCCACCGCACTGACGCTCATCGTCGCCGGCAGCGTCTTCGGCAGCGCAGCCATCGCGGAGCCAAGCGCGCCTACAGGCTGAGGCGCAGCCACAGGCCCCTTCACCACATCCACGTCGATCCCAAGGTGCGCCTTGCCTGGCAAACACACGCTGCTGCACACCAGCCATGTCACATGCGCATCCAGATGCACCTTGCCCGGCTTCATCGTCGGAGAGGCCGTCAGCATCACCGGAAACGCCACCCCATCCTCGTAGCCAAAATCCATCAGCGGCCCCAGCGGCAGCCGCGTCGGAGGAGGGAACTGCATCGGCCCCGCCGTGATCCCCGGCGGCAGCGTCCACTTAATCGCCGGCGGCTCGCCCGAGTCGCCCGCATTAATCCAATACACATGCCAGTGCTCCTCGATCGTCAGCACCAGCCCCGCCTGCAGCGTTCCACCCACCGCAATCTGAGGAGACAGCGTCGTCAGCTCCGCCGTCAGATGTTCCGCCTTCACCGGCCCCGGACCGCCATTGCCCGCCTCAGGGATCTGTGCCCGCGCCGTTGACCCCGCCCCCCAACACGTCAACCCGACCATTGCCAGCGACAAAACAGCCAGCCGTGCGCCCACCATCCTCAAACGTCCATTCCTCATCCGACTATTGTAGAAGCTCAATCCCCGCAGAATTGTCATCCATTTGTCGGGACCGGGAATTAACCCGCTATCCGATGCCCAGCCGCCGATGTTCCACCATGATGCAGCGATCCATCACTACCCGGATCCCGCCAGCCTCCGCCTTCGCTGCCGCCTCGTCGTTCCGGATCCCCATCTGCACCCACAGATTCTTCAGCCCCAACGCCAGCATCTCGTCCACAATCGCCGGAATATACTTCGGCAGCCGAAACACATTCACCACGTCCGGCTTCACCGGCAGCTCACTTAGCGACGCATAGCTCTTCTCTCCCAGCGCACTCGCAATCCCCGGATTCACCGGCAAAATCCTGTATCCATGCGCCTGCATGTAGGCCGACACGCTATGGCTCGCCTTGCCCGGATCATCTGACAGCCCCACCACGGCCAACGTGCGCGGCGCCCCCGCCCGCCCTCCCAGCATCTCCAGCATCGTCTCCGCTTCATTCATCGTGTTCGCTCCCATCGCTACAGTATCCCGCCGTATCCCTCGATTCGGGAATTCACCGGCCACTTTCGTTTACAATCAGGTGTCGAAGGGTCCCGCGCAGATTTGGTCCGCAGTTCCGATTTCTTTCGCCGGAACTGTACGTCTATCACCTATCAAAGCGGCCTCTTCCGGGGAGTACTGTTTGTTCGTAACGTTGCGCCACATGCACCAGCCAGTAGGGAATCGTCTTCGCCGCAGCAAGCTCGCAGGCATCGCCGTTTTCACGTTCAGCTTCGCCGCCGTACTTTCAACTGTTGGCTGCGGTAACCAGTATCGCCCCGTCGTCAGTGCCATCGGTCCCGTCGGACCTGCCGGCCAGCCCGAGAAGTTCGCCGTCGCCATCTCCAATCCCTGCCCGGTCCTGACGCCAGCGTGCGGCTCGCTTGGCCTGATGACGGTCGTCGACTACGCAGGCGATACCGTGACGGCCACGCCGCAGATCCTCGCCAATCCCAGCTACTTCCAGCTCAATGCCAATGGAACCCAGGGCATCGTCATCGATCCCCAGGGATCGCTCAACACCATCCCACTCTCCAACCCCGTCGGCCTGCTCACCAGCCAGGTCGTGCAGACCACGCTGCCCGTCGGTTCCAGCCCGGTGAGCATCAGTTCGTTTGCGCCGGCCAGCGCCCTCCTGACCATCTTCATTCCCCAGGCCGGCACCAAAACCGTCGCCGCGCTTAACGCCGGCACCGCCGCCCTCTATGACACTGTCGGCATTCAGGGTACTGGTACTCCGGCCTACGTCGTCGGAGCCACCGGCACACCCCGCGTCTACGCCATCAGCCAGAACGGCGCCAGCAGTTTAGGGCAGGTCGACGCCATCGAGACCGTCTCCACCACCTCGCTCTCTGACTCCGCACAGATTCCCGTCGGCCTCGATCCCGTCTACGGCGTCATGACCACCGACGATCGCCGCGCCTTCATCCTCAACAAGGCCTCAGGCACCATCACTGTCCTCAACGTCCCCAGCAACGCCCTGGATACCCTGCCGCCAGGGACCACCACTTCCGGCCCCGGAACCATTCCACTCTGCAGCAATCCCACCACGGGGAACGCCCCTTGCCCCAACAACAATCCCGTGTGGGCTGACCTCAACACCGTCAACACCGGACTCGTGGTTCTCAATCAGGGCGATGGCGTTCATGCCGGCAGCCTCAGCGTCATCAACATCCCGCTCTGCAACCCGGCTGCGCAATCCACCAACCCCAACTGCAGCAGCACCAACCCCGTCGACGCCGCAGGCTTCGGCCAAATCCTCGCCACCGTCCCCGTGGGCATCAACCCCACCATGGTCTCGGTCCTCCAGGGTACGGAATATAATTCCCCGGCTGCCTATGTGATCAACCAGGCCGATAGCACCGGCACCTGCACCGACCCCAACTCCGGCACCCTCACCGTCATCAATCTCCAAAGTGACCAGATCGTCACCACCATCTGCGGCGTCTCCGGCAGCAATGCCACGGCCCTAGCCAACGGCACCTCCAACCTGATCTTCGGTCATCCCAACTCCGTCTCCGCCACCGGCGGCCAGCCCACCGGCAAGGTATACGTCACGGCTTCCGACAATCAGTACCTGAACGTGCTCTACACCGATACCAACAGCGTTCAGACCCACATCCCGCTTCAGGGCAACGGCCTCCGCGTACTCGTCACTCAGCCTTAGAAACAGGGTCCAGGGCTCAGGGTTCAGTAACCTTAGCCAACAACGTATAAGGCCAGCTGGCTGCAATTCTCTGCAGCCAGCTGGCCTTTTCTAATCCCTGGACCCTGAGCCCTGCCCTTACGTTCCCGACAGCACTACCGGCAGAGTTGGCGTCTTCGATCCGCCCTCATTCTCCACGGTCACGCCGAATCCCCTGGCAGCCACGCCCTTGGGCAGCGGCGGCATTACCACGGTTGCATTCCCATTCACATCCGGCTTGAACACCCCTGCCGGGATCGGAGCCTCTCCTGCCGTCGCCGGCAGCAGCCAAAGCTGATAGGTCTTCTGCGGCTGCAGCGGATCCAGGTGGTCGGCCACGAACACCAGCGCACCGGTGCTCGGTTCATAGGTCGCATGCCCTTCGGGATCGAGCTTCGGCACCGCGCCCGCATTCAGCGGAACGTGCAGCGCGACCTGCATGGCGCTCGCATCGCGCAGGGTATTGACGACCTGCTTGGCGTGTTCGATCTGTGCAGCGCTCTGGGTTAGCTGCGACTGCGCCACCGAGAGATCCTGCTCCGCCAGCTTGCGCTGGTCCACCTGCATACCGGCCATCACGGCCATGACTGCGGCGATGCTCCACCCGGCCCAGGCCATAGTCGGCGCAAACCACCGCCGCGGCTCCCGCTCTTCCGGCACGTACATCTGGGATACTCGGCTGTTGCGCGGATGCAGGAGCGGTTCATCATGCTCTTGCTGTTCCTCAGCAGCGGCCACCGGAGCCGCAATCGGAGCGGGCATCGGAATGACCTTTTTCTCTTCCGCAACCTGCCGCAGCAGCCGCTCGCGCGCCTGGGCTGGCGGCGTCTGCAGTTCTGCGGTCAGCGCATAGGCTGCCAGGTCTCCCTGGATCTCTCCCAGCAGGCCGCGGCACTGCGCGCAATCCTTCAAGTGAGTCGCAGCATCCTTCATGTCGGCGTCAGGCAGAAGCTGCAGCGCGAATAAATAAAGATCATCGGGCGAGATGTGATTCATCGTATTCATGCCTGGAACGCCTTTCTCAGCGTCAACAACGCGCTGCGAATTCGAGTCTTTACGGTCCCCAGTGGATCGCCGGTCATCTCTGCGATCTCCGAGTGCGTGAGCCCGTCAAAGAATGCCATCTCCAAAGTCTTCCGCTGTTCAGTCGGCAGTAACTTTACCGCCGCCCGGGCCCGTTCCATCAAGATCGACCGCTCTGCCTCATCGGCCAGATTGCACGACGAAGCCAGGTTCATCTCTTCCACCTGCTCGCTCGGCCGCTTCCGTCTCAGCGTGTCAATCGACCGATTGCGTGCTACCACCGCCAACCATCCCCCGAGGCTTCCTTTCGTTGACACGAAGCTGCTCGGATTTCTCCAGATCTGCATGAAAATCTCTTGCATCACATCCTCGGCCGATGCCGTGTCGCGCAGCACACGTAGCGAGACCGAGTACACAATCTTCGAGTACCGGTCGAACAATACAGCCATGGCCCCTTCATCGCCCCGCAGGACTCGTGTGAGCAGCTCGCCGTCTTCCTCTGCCGGCCGGGCCACTCCTATCGACTCTTCCATGCCACTGTTCATAGAACGCACTCGTAGGTCGAATGGATTGCCGCCGGGGTTAAGGAGGCAGACAACCTTTGTTTACCGGCTGGAATCCATGCACCCTTCCAGCATCATGATGGGCATCCATCGCCCGCGAAACCTAGTTGAAATCCCGACTAAAAATCCAGTGTACGTCATTCATTGCGTCCCGCATCAGGGCTTACAACCAACGCCGGTACCTAGGTGTCGACCTCTATACCCCCATAACTCTCCCATCCGTCTTTGCAGCCCCCTGCTTCTTCTCCACGCCCTGCAGGAACCGATCGATATCCACCACAAACCGCTCATGCTGTCCTTCGCAGATCACATCCACCTCGTCGCGACAAACCACGCTGAAGCGCAGCCGCCGGTTTTCCACACTCTCGAGCGTCACCTCGGCCGTCACCTTCATCCCCACCGGCGTCGCCGCGCTATGGCTAAGATTCACCTGCGTCCCCAGGCTCCGATGCTGCGGCTCGAGATAAGGCTCCAGCAGCCCAATGCAGGTCTGCTCCACAAAGCCGATCATGTATGCCGTTGCCAGCACCGGCGGCATGTCCGTCCCCGGCGCAAACTCTCCCACCAAGCGCTTCACCGTGAGCCGGTCCTCCACCACGATCGTCGCCGCATGCCGCATCCCAACCTTCAACTCCGCCAATGCCATCGTTTCTCCTTTACACCTGCGCGCAAACGATTCTACTAACTCCAACCTCTGGGCACTCGATCTCTCCACCCAAACTCCGTAACCTCGACCGAAGGCACCGATCGAATCCACCACGAACCCCGTCATCTCGACCGGAGGTATCGCTCAAACCCGCCACAAACCCCGTCATCTCGACCGAAGCGAAGCGCAGTGGAGAGACCCCTGTATTGGCCTTTGCTCTTGCATTTGCTCTTGCCGTTGCCCGCCGCACCAACCTCACCCCCACTCCGCTATCCTGTCCCTAGCGCCCTCGCATGAAACTACGCCTAGACAAGCTCCTAGTTGACCGCTCCCTCGCCGTCTCCCGCGAGCGCGCGCAAGCCATGATCATCGCCGGTCGCGTCCTGGTCAACGAGCAGCGCATCGACAAATCCGGAGCCTCTGTCTCCGACGACGTCACCATCCGTCTCCTAGGCGACGACCTCCGCTACGTCTCCCGCGGCGGCCTCAAGCTGGAAGCCGCCCTCACCACCTGGAACATCTCCGTCGAAGGCCTGGCCTGCGCCGACATCGGCGCCTCCACCGGCGGCTTCACCGACTGCATGCTCCAAGCCGGCGCCGCTTCGGTCCTAGCGGTCGACACCGGCTACGGCCAAATCCACCACAAGCTCCGCACCGACCCTCGCGTCACCCTCCTCGAGCGCACCAACGCCCGCCTCCTAACCCCAGGCCAACTAGCCACAGCAAACCCCCCGCCGTCCGCGCAGGACCCGGGTGCCCCGGGTCCGGATTCTCGGACCTGGGCTGGCGACGAACGCTTGCCTCTCTCATCTCGGATCACCTTCTTCGCCATGGACGTCAGCTTCATCTCTGCGACCCTCGTCCTGCCCGCCGTCATCTCCGCCCTCACGCCGCCAGAAACCCACTGGCAAGGCGAAGCCGTCCTCCTCGTCAAACCCCAGTTCGAAGCCGGCCGCGAGCACGTCGGCAAGGGCGGCATTGTCCGCGACCCCGCTGCCCATCAACTAGCCGTCCATCGCGTGGAAGACGCCGTCCGCGCCATCGGCGGAGAAGCCCTCGCTCTCATCGACTCGCCCATCCTCGGCATGGAAGGCAACCGCGAATTCCTCCTCCACGCCCGCTTCGCCGCATCCTGACACCACTGCTCTTGCAACGCGCCTGCTTTTCTTTCTGTCATTCCCTCTGGGAATCTGCTTCAGCCGTCGCACCTGCTCTTGCTCCTGAGATAGGTCTGGGCTTCAGCCCCTGGGACGCCTCTGTCTTCGGTCCACAGACCCATCAAAATCAAGCCCTTAGCCCCATCTGCGCCGAGTCCACAACCTACCCGCCCCGCACGGCGTCTAAACCAGCCGATATGAAACTTTATTCGGTCGCAGCAGCGTGTCTCTTCGCGGCATGTCTCACCCCAGCCCTCCACGCTGCCGACGCAGCGCGCTTCGACCTCATTGGCCCCAAGATCGACGTCCGCATCACGCGCGGGAGCACCACGCTTCCCATCGCCCAGGTCCCCAGCCTGCAGGCCGGCGACAAAATCTGGGTAAAGGCCGACCTCCCCAGCACCCAGTCCAATCATCTGCTCCTCATCATCGCCTTCCTGCGCGGCACCACCAACGAGCCGCCCGACAACTGGTTCACCCTGATCGACACCTGGGACAAGAAAAATATCGAAGGCACCACCATCGTCGTTCCCCAGGGTGCCGAAGAGGCGATCATGTTTGTCGCACCGCAAACCGGCGGCGACTTCAAAACCCTTCGCTCCGCCGTAAAAACTCGCCCGGGCCTCTTCATCCGCGCCGACGCCGACCTCAACGAAGCCTCCTTCCAGCAGCAGCGCATCGAGCACTACCTCGCCGCCATGAAGGGCGTCTCTCTGGACGACCCCAAAGCCATTCAGGAGCGGTCGGCGAAACTAGCCGTGACCCTCGCCCTCAAGCCCAATGCCGACTGCTTCAAGCAGCCAGTCGATCAGCAGGTCATCTGTCTCACCCAGTCCAGCGCTCCCGTTCTGCTCGACGACGGCCACGGCCAGACCATCGCCGAAGCTCTCTCCAACGGCCCCTCCTCTGACTTCATCAACCAGGCCTCCTACACCGCGCCGGCCGGCGGTGGCCTCTACTCTGCGTACGTCGGGACGATCGTGGACGCCATTCAGCTCATCGCCAGCCTCCGCACCGCACAGTATCAGTACATCCCCGGCCTCAGCTTCCCTGAAGGCCAGACCCTCAACCTCAGGCTCAACATGCCGCCCTCGTTCCACAAGCCGCAGTCGGTCATCGTCATCGGCCTGCCCGCCATCCAGAAAGCCATCCTCCCGCCTCTCAAGCCGCACGACCCCAACCAGGTAGCCTGCCTCCTGCAACCCAAGATGGTGCTTTCCCTTGAAGGCGCGCCGCTGGTCTTCGCCACCAGCTTTGCCCACGACCTCGTCCTCCACCTCAACCGCACCGGCGCCGTCACCGACCTTCCCCTCGAAGCCGATCCCGGGTCCGGTGGTCTAGTCGTCGCGAAAGAGAAGAAGCGCGAGCCCCTCAAACCCAACGAGCCGCTCAAGGCCGCTCCCACCGCCGCCAAATCTCCCGCCAAAATCGGTGCCTCCACCGACCTCACCGTCACCGGCACCATCCGCGGCTACTGGGGATTCGACGCCTTCGAAGGCCCCACCCTCACCGTCCAGCAGGTCGCAGGGAAAGAGTGGAAGATCGTCGGCAACACCCAACTGCTCGCCGGCCAGGACAACAAGCTCACCCTTACCGGCAACTGCACCGGCTGCATCCAGCACATCGCCCTCTCCAGCGAAAAAGCCAAGGACGTCGACGTCACCTTCAAGCCCGACCCCGATAAAGACAAGAAAAATACTCTCGCCCTCGACGTCTCGCTCAAGACCGTCCAGCCCGGCGGCTACTCCCTCGCCATCCAGCAATTCGGCGACGCCAACCGCGACAAGGTCCCCCTCACCGCCTACACCGCCGGCATCACCGTCGGCGACCTAAAGATCCACGCTGGTGACAATCTCGCCACTCTCTCAGGCGAAGGCCTCAAGAACGTCTCCTCAGTCGAAATAGCTAAGCAGACGTTCACGCCCGCCAGCGACAGTAACGACGAAATCCTTCACCTCGAATCCAAGACCGGCGTCTCTCCCGCCGAAGGCTCCGAGGCCATCGTCAAACTCAAGGACGGACGCACCATGAACGCCAAGATCTCCGCCTCGGCCGCCCGTCCCTCGCTCAAACTTGTCTCCATAAAATCCACGCCTGCCGAGCAGCCCGGCGCCCTCGCCGTCGTCCTCACCAACAAATCCGACATCCCCCTCAACGGCACCGTCACCTTCGTCGTGCAAACAAAAGACGCCTTCCCGCGCGACGAAGCCATCGAAGTCGCCACCGCCAACAACGCCGTCCACACCAAGCTCTCGCTCGCCGACAACACCCTCGTCCTCCAGGACGCGAACACCGCCGTAGCCCACCTCGACCCCCTCAAGGCCTTCGGTCAATCCGCCTTCGGCCGCCTAGCCATCCGCCCCGTCCAGGCCGACGGCACAACCGGTGAATGGATCGGCCTAGGAACCCTCGTCCGCACGCCGAAAATCTCCGCGATCCACTGCACAGACGCCAACGCCCCCACCTGCGCCCTCAACGGAGACAACCTCTTCCTCGCGCAATCCTTCGCCGCCGGCAAAGACTTCGCCAAGCCCACCGATGTCCCCACCGGCTTCGCCGAAAGCACCTTCAACGTCCCCACCCCCACCGACGGCGCCACCCTCTACCTCAAGCTCCGCGACGACCCCACCAACGTCGCGACGGTAACCCTCCCCACCCCACTGCACAAACCCACCGAAGCCGCCGCATCCTCCGCCCCGACAGCCAAGCCCAACCCGCCAGCGCCCCCAGCATCTACAGCCTCCGCGCCCGCAAACACAGCCACTCCTTCCCCGACAGCGGCGCCCTCAACTCCGCAGTAGCCAACCACGCCTTTCCAAGCCAGACATCGTCATGAGTGGTCCGTTTCGTCCCCATGCCGTCCTTTGCCGTGCCTGGACAGCGCAGCGGTACAATTTGGTTTCCGCATTCGGCACGGCAGCGGACCCAACCTGGACCGCGCGATGGGCGAACAATGAAGTTGGAGTAGCCTCTTTCTCAAACCCGGAGGATTCATGAAGACGTGGGTAAAGATCGTTCTGGCGGTGGTGATTGCGGTGCCGTTACTTGCAGCAGCCGCGATTCATTTCCTGGTGAACGCCAACACGTTTCGCCCCATCATCGAGAGCAAGCTTACGGCAGCGCTTTCGCGGAAGGTCACGCTTGGCGATCTGAGTTTCTCGCTTAGGACGGGAGGACTGGTAGCGAGCGATCTCGCGATCGCCGACGATCCGAAATTCGGGCAGGCTGCGTTCTTTACAGCGAAGGAAGTGCGCATTGGTGTGGAGATGAAGCCCCTGATCCATGATCGGCAGTTGGTGGTGCGGAGTTTTGAGGTGGATGCTCCGCAGATCCATTTGATCCAGGACGAGGATGGGAAGTGGAACTACTCGACGCTGAGCCACGGTGCCGGCGCTGACGCGCAGGGCACGAGTAAACCTGTGGCGCTGGCCGATTTTCCTGTTGGCCTGATCGCGATCAAAGACGGCACGGCTACGGTGGATACGCTGCCTTCGAAGGGAAAGCCGCAGGTCTACGACCATCTCGATGTCACGCTGACGAACTTCTCGCTGGCAAAAGGTTTTCCGTTCACGGTGAGCGCGTCGCTGCCGGGTGACGGCGAGTTTGGGCTTACAGGAACGGTTGGGCCGATCAATCCGCAGGACGCCGCGGCCACGGCCTTCGATGCGCAGTTGAGCATCAAGCATTTGGATCCAGTGGCGGCGGGATATGTCGACGCGGCGGCTGGGATCTCAATGATCGCGGGGTTGGATGCGCACGTCGTGTCTGACGGCGTGAACGTGACGAGCTCCGGGAAACTTCACGCCGAGAACCTGATCCTGCTGAAGGGCGGGAAGGCGGCGCCGTATCCTGTGGACGTTAGCTACCAGGTTGGGCACTCGCTGAAAGACAACACCGGGCAAGTCGCTGACCTTGCGCTGCAGACTGGCGCTGTCGCTGTTCATGTGAAGGGGACCTATCAACTGGCGGCGAACGAACAGGTGTTTGATCTGAAGCTGCTGGCGCAGAGTGTTCCTATCGACGGCCTGCAGGCGCTGATGCCGGCGGTCGGCGTAAAGCTTCCCAACAACGCCAAGCTCAAAGGTGGGACGCTGTCGGCGAACTTCGCGATCAAGGGTACGGCAGCCGATAACGTGATTGTCGGCTCGTACGAGATCAGGAATACGAAGCTGATTGGGTACGACCTGGGCTCCAAGATTGTTGGTATCGCTGCGATGGGTGGCATCAAGACGGGGAATACGGTCGACATCACGATCTCGCGCGCGAACATGCGGGTCACTAAAGCAGGGAGCGTTACTACGAATATCTACTCGGTACTTCCTGCGCTGGGAGAGTCAACGGGGAGCGGCACGGTATCGCCTTCGGGGCAGCTGAACTTTCACTTGATCTCGAAGGTGACGAGCGCGAAGGGGCTCAACAAGGTGGGCGTCAATATCCTGACAAGCCTGAATAGCTCATCGGCTGCGAAGAAGCCTTCGAGTGCCAAGGGTATCCCGATTAACATTACGGGCACGGCGGAGAACCCGGTCATCACCGCGGATGTGGGCAGCGTGATGAAAGGCAATGCGACGGCGATCAAGAACAAGACCGCCGGTGTTTTCAATAAGATTTTCGGGAAGAAGAAGAGTGCCAGTTCGACCCCACCGAAAAAATGAGTGCCTGGGCGCGACAACATGTCAGGCGGAATGTGTAGGCTTGAATCTCTGAAGATTTATGGAGGATGCCGCCGATGGTTGAGATGCCAATGATCGCGAAGGGCGCGGATGAGTTATATCTGCTGGCGGGAATGTCGAATCGTCACGGGTTGGTAGCCGGAGCCACGGGTACGGGCAAGACAGTGACGCTGCAGGTGATGGCGGAAGCCCTGAGTTCGATTGGCGTGCCCGTGTTTGCGGCCGACGTGAAGGGAGATCTTTCGGGAATCAGCCAGCCGGGGAAGAGCTCGCCGAAGTTTGACGAACGAGTAAAGAGCATGGGCCTCGGCGAGGTGACGTTTGCCGGATGTCCGGTCGTGTTCTGGGATGTGTTTGGCAAGCAGGGGCATCCTGTGCGGGCGACCGTAAGCGAGATGGGACCGCTACTGTTGAGCAGGATTCTGAGCTTGAACGATACGCAGTCCGGCGTGTTAACGCTGGTCTTCAAGATCGCCGACGACAGTGGTTTGCTGCTGCTGGATATGAAAGACCTGCAGGCGATGTTGCAGCATGTAGGCTCATCCGCCAAGGAATACCAGACGCAGTACGGAAATATTTCAGCGGCCAGCATCGGCGCGATTCAGCGCGGCCTGGTAACGCTGGAGCAACAGGGAGGCAATCTTTTTTTCGGTGAGCCGGCGCTTAACATCGAAGACTTGTTGCAGGTGGACGGCAACGGGCACGGCGTGGTGAATCTCCTGGCTGCGGACCAGTTGATGAAGTCTCCGCAGTTGTATGCAACGTTTCTACTTTGGCTGATGAGTGAGTTGTTCGAGAAGCTGCCGGAGGTAGGGGATCAGCAGAAGCCCAAGCTGGTCTTCTTCTTTGATGAGGCGCATCTCCTGTTCAACGATCTTCCTTCGGTCTTGCAGAACAGGATCGAACAGGTGGTGCGGCTGATTCGTTCGAAGGGTGTTGGAGTTTTCTTCGTCACGCAGAATCCCATCGACGTGCCGGACACGGTTCTGGGCCAGTTGGGCAATCGAGTGCAACATGCCCTGCGTGCGTTTTCACCGAAGGACCAGAAGGCGGTGAAGGCTGCGGCACAAACGTTCCGTGCCAATCCGAAGTTGAATGTGGAAGAGACGATTACGCAGATGGGAGTGGGTGAAGCGCTGGTCTCATTTCTGGATGAGAAGGGAATTCCGGCAATGGTTGAGCGTGCGATGGTGTGTCCG
>Ga0302234_10000160_pt1 | contig 56947 bp, 50 predicted proteins | sample II_Palsa_N3_2_FD_193576 | JGI IMG/M metagenome (GOLD analysis project Ga0302234, IMG submission 193576) | Peat permafrost microbial communities from Stordalen Mire near Abisko, Sweden - II_Palsa_N3_2 | ecosystem: Environmental > Terrestrial > Soil > Palsa > Peat permafrost | place: Sweden... | reverse complement strand
CTGAATCGGTTCGACAGCATCGAGCAACTGAAGCGGGGCATCGACCGCTACATCCGCTACTACAATCACGACCGCATCAAGCTCAAACTAAAAGGCCTGAGCCCGGTGAAATACCGGACTCAGGCCTCCGGTGCCTAGCTTTCAACTGTCCAACTTTGTGGGGTCAGTTCAGATTCCGGGGCGGTTTTTTTTGGGTCAACGCATGGCTAGATCGAATGCTTCCAGCTCGCGGAGTAGCAACGCCACTTGCCGCCATCGTCGCGCCACGCCGACTCGATTTGATAGACACCCAGCTGGTCGGGAAACAGATGACTACCACTGCTCAGGGTGGCCGTGAACGTCGCCACCATCCGCTCGCCACGATGCTCGACGGTGATCGGCCCGACCGTCACGCCGATGTGCTCGCCACGCAACGCGATCACCCTGACCATGTTGGCCAACGCACGGCGATCGAGTTCGCCGGCGTTGCCATCAACATCGTTCCCGGTGAAATCGTCGCTGAGCGGCGCGGTGACGTCGCTCGCTGCATTCGCTCCGGCAGCACGGGCGATTGAGGCAATCCTCTCACGCACCTGCACCTCGCCCGGCGTGCGCCGACAGCCCGATACGGCCACCGCGCACCAGGCGAGGACAATCAATAGGTAGGCGGCTTTTCTCATACAGAACATACTCGGTCTTCGATGCAGTGCGTCTTGCTGCTGTACGCAGGCGTATGCTCCAATGATCCACGCGCGTGGAACATGATCAAGCACTCACCAGTAGCCATCATCAACCCGCGGTCATCGACAAGAACAGGGACCCCAAGCATGAGCAATGAACGTCCGTGGCTGGCCAATTATCCGACTGGAGTCCCCGCACAGATCGACCTCGATACCTACGCTTCAGTGGCCGCCGTCATGGAAGAGGCCTTTACGCGTTTTCGTGATCGCCCAGCCTTCAGCAACTTCGGCAAGACGCTCAATTATGGTCAGATCGATACGTTGAGTCGCCAGTTTGCCGGCTATCTCACTGGCGAGCTCAAGCTTGGCAAGGGTGACCGCATCGCGATCATGATGCCCAACGTGTTGCAGTATCCCATCGCGCTGTTCGGCGCGCTGCGAGCCGGGCTGGTGGTCGTCAACACCAACCCGATGTACACCGCGCGCGAGCTCAAGCATCAACTGGAGGATTCCGGCGCCAAGGCGATCGTGGTGCTGGACAACTTTGCCGCGACGCTGCAGCAGGTCGTTGCCGAAACCCACGTGCAGCACATCACCACCACCGGCATCGGCGACCTGTTGGGCGCCAAGGGCGTGCTGATCAACTTCGTGCTGAAGCACGTCAAGAAAATGGTGCCGGCGTTTGATCTGCCACATGCCGTGCGCTTTCGCGATGCGCTGACGCGCGGTGCGGCGCATCCGCTGACACCGGTAGCACTGACTCACGATGACATCGCGTTTTTGCAATACACCGGGGGCACCACCGGCGTAGCGAAGGGCGCCATGCTGACCCACGGCAACATGGTGGCCAACATGCTGCAGGCGGGAGCGTGGTTCGCTTCGAAGATCAACCCTGGCGAAGAGATCATCATCACCGCGTTGCCGCTCTATCACATCTTTGCGCTGACCTGTAACTGCCTCATCTTCCTGCGCTTCGGCGGACGCAGCATCCTGATTACCAACCCGCGTGACATGCCGGCCTTCGTCAAGGAACTGGCCAGCATCAGGTTCACCGCGATCACCGGCGTGAATACCCTGTTCAATGGCCTGTTGCATACGCCGGGCTTCGACAAGGTGAACTTCTCGCACCTGCGCATGAGCTTCGGTGGCGGCATGGCGGTGCAACGCGCGGTCGCAGACAAGTGGCAAAAGGTTACCGGTTGCGTCCTTATCGAGGGCTACGGCATGACCGAAAGCTCGCCGGTGGCCACCATCAATCCGTTGGTTGACGGTGCCCGCTTCAGTGGATCGATCGGTCTGCCGATTCCTTCCACGGACATCAGCATTCAGGACGATGACGGCAAGCAGCTGGCGCTCGGCGAAGTCGGCGAAATTTGCATCCACGGCCCACAAGTCATGAAGGGCTACTGGAATCAGCCGGTTGAGACCAGCAAGGTGCTGAGCAGTGACGGTTGGCTGCGCACCGGCGATATCGGTCGTATCGACGAGATGGGGCTGGTCTATATTGTCGACCGCAAGAAAGACATGATCCTGGTGTCCGGCTTCAACGTGTATCCCAATGAAGTCGAGGACATCGTCATGCAGCACCCGGGCGTTCTCGAGGTGGCGGCCATTGGCGTTCCCGATGAGCATTCCGGCGAGGTAGTGAAGCTGTTCGTGGTGCGCAAGGACCCGAACCTCACCGAGGAGGAGCTCAGGCAGTTCTGCCGCGAGAATCTCACCGGCTACAAGCGGCCCAAGCTGATCGAGTTTCGCGATTCATTGCCCAAGAGCAATGTGGGCAAGATCCTGCGCCGCGAGCTGCGCGACGAGAAAAAGACGCCGGCCTAAGGCCTGCCTGTAGTTGCCGAGTCAGCGCCCGCTACGTGCGGGCGCGCGGGCGGCTGCGCTACAGCGTCGCAATCAGCGGTCCTTCCAGTTCTCCAGGATATCGGCGTAACCGCCCAGCAGATTCCACAGCGGGACCTGCTTGTCCTCGGGAATGCGGCTATACGAGAAGCCGATGTAATGGTCGGAAATACGCGCGATCGCAGCCTCCAGATGAATATGCAGATTGTGTCCGAAGATCATGTCGAGCACCCAGCTCTGTCCGACGTCGCCGGACCAGCCCAGTGGGCGCCTCAGCAACGCGCCAGTAGCCGAGATATCGACCAGTTCGGTCGGGTGTGACTCGCCGTTGCGGCTCATCAGTACCGTCGTTGCGATTTGCATGCGCGCCGGACGCAGCTGCTCCGGTTCGCCACCACCCAGTCCGTTTTTCTCGATCGTCATCTTCGTACCGTCCATTTGCGCTTGCGGCTGCCATGGGCAAAACGCCAACCCAATCATCCTGAAATCATTCCGACCCGTCACTTAGCGACGCGCCAGCACATTTCTCTCAACACTTATCCTGGTGATCCGGGCCCCTGCGTGAAAGCCACCAGACTGCCGCAAGATAATCCCAAACGCAGAGATAACCATGCGTGCCCTTCGCTACTTAAGCAATACCGATGCCAGAGGACGATTTGCGTCGGTAACGCCCAAATATCGCCTGCTGCCGGAGTCTGGCGAACCACCATGCCCGAGGGGTTTTGCTTGCCACCAAACCGCGTGGAACCTCGTGCAAGCCCTTGCATGCGCTCGCATTGGCGCCTGCATATCCAACCTGTAGCCGGTCACCATCCAGCGATCCTACCGTCACGTCAAGCGGACGCTCGGCTGGCTTCGACCCAAGGCGACGTGAACCCCAGCCGCGCATCGCTGCATGGAAACATGATGCGTGATCTCGTCATGCTTCGACAGACACTTTAGGTCACATATCGCCATGCATTGACGACGCATTCGGACGATGACCCACCGATCGGTGAGACCACTGCTAGACTTGTCGCTGCGCAGTCGCTACTCTTTGCCCACGCGTGGCTCCATGGAAAACGTTTGCCGGTCAACCCGACAGCCCCATGGTATCCACCCGATGCTCTCAAACCGACCAATTGAACAGTCAGCGGTGTCGCCCCCACGTCGCCCTTGACATGCGCTTTAGCCGTGGCTGACAACCTGGAGCTGGTGCGCAGTGGTCGCCCGCGGCCCGCCTGATCGAACCACCAACGAGTGGCTTCATCATGCACGTTGCGACGATGGCGCCCGATGCGCCTCGGTTGAAGATGTGACAGACAGGGCTGTACCTAGGGAACGCCGCCTCACCGCCACGTTCCGAGCACGGACATTCCTCGGGTTGGGTCGACGGTGGAATGAATTCGATCGTGATGAACGCACTGCCAGCCGCTGAAGGCGGCCAAACGACATGTATTGATGAGCACTGAGCCAATTGAGTCTCAGCCGGTCGCTGTAACGCAGGATGCGTTTGCGTCGGTACCGCAACAGCAGGAAATGCCGCTAGCTATCGTTCGCGGCCAACCGATGCTGCAAATGCCGCAGGACCTGTACATCCCGCCGGATGCACTCGAGGTCATTCTCGAAGCGTTCGAGGGACCACTGGATCTGCTGCTGTATCTGATTCGCCGACAGAATCTCGACATTCTGGATATTCCGGTCGCCGAGATCACCCGGCAGTACATGACCTACATCGAGCTGATGCGCGATGTGATGCGGCTGGAACTGGCTGCCGAATACCTGCTGATGGCCGCGATCCTGGCCGAGATCAAATCGCGGCTGCTGCTGCCGCGGCCGCCGACCGAAGAGGGGCTGGAGGACGATCCCCGTGCCGAACTGGTACGGCGTTTGCAGGAATACGAGCGGTTCAAGCGGGCGGCGGAAGATATCGAGGCCCTGCCCCGGGTGGAACGCGACACCGTGGTGGTGCACGCCGAGGTGGGCGAACGCAACGTGGTCAAGTTGCCGCCACCGCTGGAGCTGCAAGAAATGCTACTGGCCCTGAAGGACGTGATGCACCGGGCCGAATTGTTCGGGCATCACGCGATCAAGCGCGAGGCGCTCAGCGTGCGCCAGCGCATGGGTGAGTTGCTGAGCAAGCTCGACGACAACAGCTTCCATCCTTTTGAGAGCCTGTTTGACGTCAGCGAAGGCCGCCTGGGTATCGTGGTGACGTTCCTGGCGATGCTGGAGCTGGCCAAGGAAATGCTGGTGGAAATTCTCCAGGAGGTACCGCTGGCGCCGATTTACGTGAAGGCGAAAGCGGGCCACTCCGAAGAAGACGTTGACGTAACGACAGACGACACGCAAGCGGACGAATCAGGCGAACAGGCGCTGATTGAGTCATCCAACGAATGAACCTGCACCCATTGAATCGGCATCCGACCTAAGGCTTATGCAGATCGAGCAACTCAAACCGATTATCGAGGCCGCCCTGCTGGCCTCCAGCCAGCCGATGACAGTTCATCAGCTAGGCGACCTGTTCAACGAAGCCGACGACGTCGGCCAGGAGCAGATTGCCAAGGTGCTGGAAGCACTGGCCGACGACTACGCCGGTCGCGGCGTCGAGCTCAAACAAGTCGCCTCCGGTTTTCGCTATCAGGTGCGCCAGGAGGTCCATCCGTGGATCTCGCGGATGTGGACCGAAAAGCCCAGCCGCTATTCGCGCGCGCTGCTGGAGACCTTGGCGCTGATCGCCTACCGCCAGCCGATCACCCGTCCCGAGATCGAACAGATTCGCGGTGTGGTGGTGTCCTCCAACATCATCAAGACGATGGAGGAGCGCGAGTGGATCCGCGTGGTCGGTTACCGCGATGTGCCCGGCAAACCGGCCTTGTTCGGCACCACCCGTGCCTTTCTCGACTACTTCAATCTGAAATCGCTGGATCAGTTGCCGCCGCTGTCGGAAATCCGCGACATGGAAGACCCGCAACTGCGCTTCGAGCAGGAACCCCTGACCGTGCGCATCGCACGCGACCTGCCGATCGATCCTGATGAAGAAATTGCGGTAGACGAATCGGATTCTGCCGACACTGCCGATACTGATACTGACAACGCTACCCACATTACGGCAGAAGGCGCGGTTGCTGCCGATACCGATACTGCCGACACCACCCCCATGACGGCCGACGCCCCGGCGACGGCCACTTCACCCGAGACCGACGAATCCAGCTCCGAGATGAGCCCAACCGCCGAGATCCCGACTACCACTGCCGACGAGGCAGCGAACCCCGCCGCGGACGTCGAACCCGACACCGCCGAGCAAGATACTGAGGAGTACCGCGCATGACTGCGCCGCAAAAATCCGTTTTATCCCTGAAGCGCGAAACGCGCACCGAAACCGACGCGCCCGCGCTGGAAGAGCGCCTGCACAAGGTGCTGGCGAACGCAGGCCTCGGCTCGCGCCGCATGCTTGAAGTACGTATTCAGTCCGGCGAAGTCGAACTGAACGGCAACCCGGCCGAAATCGGCAACAGCGTGCATGCCGGCGACCGGGTCGTGATCGACGGCAAGCAGTTCGTCGTCGCCACCGACAGCCGCGACGACACCGAGGTGCTGGTCTATCACAAGCCCGAGGGCGTGCTGACCACCCGCGACGACCCGGAAGGTCGCCCCACCGTGTTCGAACAGCTGCCGCGTCTGAAGGGCGCGCGCTGGGTCGCCGTGGGCCGGCTGGACATCAACACCACCGGCCTGCTGTTGCTGACCACCGATGGTGAGCTGGCAAACGCGCTGATGCACCCGAAGAGCGGTCTCGAGCGCGAATACCTGTGCCGCGTGCACGGCGAAGTGCCTGACGAGATCATCGAGAAGCTCAAGGCCGGCGTGGAACTGGAAGACGGCCCTGCCCGCTTCGACGAAATCGCCGTGATCAGCCGCGGCGGCAGCCATAGCTGGTTCCGCGTGGTGATTCGCGAAGGCCGCAACCGCGAAGTTCGCCGGCTGTGGGATTCGCAGGGTTTCCTGGTCAGCCGCCTCAAGCGCATCCGCTACGGCAAGATCGAACTGCCGCGCAACCTGCGCCGCGGTGAATGCGAGGCGCTCGACGCGGAAACCGTCAAGCAGCTGCGCCAGACCACTGGTTTGGGCGTGCCACAACCGGTGCTGACGCTGAGCCCTGTGCTGCATCAGCGCCGCGCCAATCGCAGCGTCACCGAATATCGTCCCGAAAGCGGCAGCAGCAAAGCCTGGACCGGCGGTCAGGATGAAGCCCGCGAGCTGCGCGCCTACGACCGCATTCGCGAAGAACCCGTGCGTGGTCGCAAGCCGCCGCGTCGCGACGGCAAGGAAGTCAACGGCAACGTCGTGCGCCCTGAGCGCGGCGCAGGCGGCCCCAACCGCGGCGGCGGCAAGGGCCGGCGCGTGGCGCCGGGTCAGGAGCTGCCGTCGGTGCGTACCTGGTTTGCTGGCGAAACCCGCGAAGGCGGCGGTCGCAACCCCGGAGCCCCGCGTGGCAATGCGGCAGGCGGTGCAGCGGCAGGTAATCGTCGCCCGGCCGGTGCCGGTGGCAAGCCGTATGGCGCGCGTGCTGGCGGCGAAGGCCGCGGTGCTGGCAGCCCCTACAGTGGCTTTGGCGGCGAATCACGTGGTCCTGGTGCCGGCAACCGCGCGCCCGGCGGTCGGCCTGCACAAGGTGGCCGCCCGCAAGGCCAAGGCAATCAGGCTCACGGCAATCAAGCGCATGGCAACCAGGCGCACGGCAACGCCTCGCATGGCAATGCTTCCTACGGCAATCAGGCACACGGCAACGCGCGCCCCTACGCCCAGGGTGGTGCACGTCCGCAAGGCCAGGGTGGCAATCGTCCGCAAGGTGCCGGTCGGCCGCAGGGCCAGGGCGGCAATCGTTCGCACGGCGGCGGTGGTGCCAGGCCACAAGGTCACGGTGGCCCCGCTGGCGGACGTCCGCCAGGCCGCGGTGGCAGCGGTGGTGGTGGCAATCGTTCGGGCAATCGCTGAGCCACGACTCGACATGGTCATTCGAGGAAGCTGAGCGATGGTGCGCATCTATCACAATACCCGCTGCTCCAAATCGCGCGCCACACTGGCGTTGCTGGAGCAGCGCGTGGGCACATGCGAGGTGATCAATTACCTCGACACGCCGCCGAGCGCAGCCGAACTGGGCGAGCTATTGAACCAACTCGGCATGACGGCGCGCGAACTGCTGCGCACCAGTGAAGCCGAGTATCAATTACTCGGACTGGACGATCCCGCGTTGCATGATTCGACGCTGATTGCTGCGATGGTGGCGCACCCGAAACTGATCGAGCGCCCCATCGTCGTGGTCAACGGCAAGGCGGTCATCGGCCGGCCGCCGGAAGCGGTGCTGGCGATCCTCTGACGCTCAACCGGGTAGCACATGTCCGGCAGAAAACCGTTCGCCCCAGGCGTAGTGCGGTAGTGCCGAAGACGAAGGGTGTACCTCGAACGCCCTTCGACTTCGCTACGCTCAGGGCGAACGGAGGGTGAGGTCACGGACGGCGGGCTAACTGACGGTGGGCCGAGGGCTGGAGTGAGGTTGAGCTTCAGCCAAACCCTCTAACTCTCAAACCGTTCGCCCTGAGCGTAGGCCCGTAGGGCCCAAGTCGAACGGTGTGCCTCGAGTGCCCTTCGACTTCGCTGCGCTACGCTCAGGGCGAACGGAGGGTGCGCGGAGTGGCGCTCGCCTTGGTGGCCTTAGTGGCTTCCAGAAACAGCGGTCAAAGTTCAGTTTAAAGTTGTGGCAATCAAGTGCGCTATGCGTAACAGATGCTCGCCTTAGCTCAGGTCGAGCGTGAATGCATCCGCATCCATCCATGCAGGGAAACGTTCGCGCTGAGCAAGCAGCGGCGCCGGATCAAGCGTCACCGTCACTACCTGTTCCTGACTGCCAAGTTCCAGCAGCGGCTCACCCAGCGGATCGATGACCGAACTGTCGCCGGCATACGGCAGGTCGTTGCCATCCACGCCCACCCGGTTCACGCCGATCACATAGCTGAAGTTCTCGATGGCACGCGCGCGCAACAGCGTGCGCCAGTGCTGTCGACGCGGTGCCGGCCAGTTGGATGGGAACAACGCCAGATCGTAGTCCATGCCACCGTTGGCGGACGCCAGCCGGCGATTGCGTATCCACACCGGGAAGCGCAGGTCATAGCAAACCTGAGGCAGGATCCGCCAGCCCTTCAACTCGACGATCAGGCGTTCGCTGCCACCACCGTAGCGGGTGTGCTCACCGGCCATCCGGAACAGGTGGCGTTTGTCGTATTGCGCATAGCTACCTTCCGGTGTGACCCACAGCAACCGGTTGTAGACGGTGTCGTTCTCGCGTATTGCCAGGCTGCCGCAAATCACCGCGCCGACCTCGACCGCCAGCGCACGCAACCAGGCCACGCTTTCACCGTCCATGCTTTCTGCGCTGGCGCGGGTATCGTTGCTGAAGCCGGACAGGAACGTTTCCGGCAGCACGATCAGATCGCTGCCGATCGCTTGCCGTACCAGGGCGCCGTAATAGTCGCGATTGGCCGGCGCGTCATGCCAGCGCGTGGCGCCCTGTACCAACGAGACCTTCAAGGTTTGCATACCTACTCCTGGCGCGCTCATAGCTGACCTAGCCGCTCTGCTGCTGCGTCCATCGTCGCATCGCTCTTGGCAAAACACAGTCGCAACAGACGTGTATTCGGTACGCTGTCGTAGAACGGTGTCAGTGGAATCGCTGCCACGCCGCCGTGCTGCACCAGCCAGCGGCTGAACGCGAGATCGTCTTCATCACGAATCGCCGAATAGTCCACCAGCTGGAAATAGCCGCCCGGCACATCGAGCAATTTGAAGCGGGACGGCTTGAGCAGCGCCCGGAAGCGATCGCGCTTGGCCTGATAGAAGGCCGGCAATTCAAGATAGTGCTCGGGATGGCTGGCCATAAATTCGGCAAAGGCAACCTGCGCCGGATGGAACGTGCAGAACGTCAGGTACTGATGCACTTTGCGGAACTCCGCCGACAGCGCCTTGGGCGCCACCGCATAACCTACTTTCCAGCCGGTGCAGTGATAGGTCTTGCCAAACGAGGAGATCACGATGCTGCGCTCAGCCAACTCCGGATGACGCAACACGCTCTCGTGCTGTGCACCGTCGTACACGATGTGCTCGTAAACCTCATCGGAAAGCACCACGATCTTGGTGTCGCGCACGATCGCGGCCAACTCTTTCAGATCGGCCGCCGACAGCATGGCGCCCGACGGATTGTGCGGGCTGTTGATCAGGATCATCCGGGTCTTCGGCGTAATCGCATCGCGCACGCGCTGCCAATCCACCGAAAATGCCGGGACGGTGAGCGGAATATGCACCGCGCGCGCCCCCTGTAGCTCGATCGCCGGCTCGTAACTGTCGTAGGCCGGGTCGAACACGATCACTTCATCGCCGGCGCGCACCACGGCGGCGATCGCCGAGAACAACGCTTCCGTAGCACCCGAAGTGACGGTGATGTCGCTGTCTACATCGACTTTGCGACCGTACAGCCGCTCGGTCTTCAGTGCGATCTGTTCACGTAGTGCAGCGATGCCGTGCATCGGCGCGTACTGGTTGCGACCTTCGTTCATCGCACGTGTCAACGCGTCGCGCAGCGCCTGCGGCGGCTCGAAATCCGGAAAGCCCTGGCCAAGGTTGACCGCCTTGTGCTCCAGCGCCAGCTGGCTCATCACGCTGAAGATGGTGGTACCCACTTTCGGGAGTTTGGTGTCAATCATCATTCGGCCGTCTGGATGTCTATAAAGTTCGCAGGGTACTGCATCCACGTCGCCGTGCACACGTGCCGCGCGCAAGTTGCGCTGCGACCGGCCGTGCACGTCATGTAGCGCCTTTCAGGATCCATCTTTTGGCAGATCGTCCAGCGGGCGCTGCTTGCATTGCTCATGCTTGAGCAACGTAGCTTCCGGCAAGCGCTCCGCCAGAAAATCGACCAGCGCCCGCACCCCCGGCAGCATCCCTCGCCGGCTGGGGTAAACGAAATGCATGATGCCCTCGGGTATGCTCCAGTCCGGCAGCACCACTTCCAGGTCGCCGCGGATAATCGCCCCCGCACAGACGAAATCCGGCAGCAGGGATACCCCCATGCCGCGGCGAGCTGATTCCAGCAGCAACGCAAAATCACCAGTGATCAGGCGTGCCTGCATTTCAACGTTGACCTGCTGCCCCGTCGCGCTGACCAGCCCCCATATCTGGGCGCCTTCATGCTCACGCATCGACAGGCCCGGCAGTTTTGCCAGTTCAGCGGGTTTGGCCGGACGCCCAAGCCTATTCAGCAAGGTCGGGCTGGCCACCAGCAAAGTGCGCGCCTGGCCAAAACTGCGGATCACCAGGTTGGCGTCGGTGTCCAGTTTGCTGCGCACCCGGATGGCCAGATCATAGCCTTCGCCGATCACGTCAACCCGGCGATCGCTGGATATCACGCGCACCTGCATCTTCGGGTAGAGCGCGAGAAAATCCGGCAGCACATAGGCCAGCACGGTCTGCGACAGCGAGACGGGGCAACTCAGGCGCACCACGCCGCGTGGCTCGGCGCGCAGTTCATCCACCGCATCCTGCGCTGCCTGTGCCTCCTCCAGCACCGCACGGCAATGCCCATAGAAGCGCTCGCCGACCTCGGTGACCACAAAGCGTCGTGTGGTCCGCTGCAGCAGGCGCACGCCAAGGCGCTCCTCCAATTGAGCCACCCGTTTGCTCAGCCGGGACTTTGGCACGCCCAAGGCTCGCCCGGCCGCTGAAAAGCCGCCGTGTTCGACCACGGCGGCAAAGAAGTACAGGTCATTGAGATCCTGCAAGGCACCGCCCATCACCGTCATGATTGTTTCCAATTAGGAACTATATGTCTTATTAGATCGATCTTATCAGTGCATCGTTCTGAATATAAAATGGCCACATTGCCGGGTCAACTGGCTCACTTCCTTCACCATCATGAAATTGCTGCACATCGATTTCAGCGTTCCCGGTAGTCATTCGGTTTCGCGCCAGCGAATGACCAGCATCGTAGCCGAGCCGAAGCGCCATAAGCCTGGCATCGGGGCTCGCTACGGTGCCGGACTGGTGCGATCCATTCGTTGGCCCGCGCGTAAAAGGCGCCTCGCAGCCAAATGCGAGCAGCCAGCTTAGCGCGGACGGATAGGCTTCGGACCCCGCACCACAGCAGGGTTTCAAAGCCGCCGCGACAACGGTCAACGCGAGTACCCAGCGTGAGTATTCGCTTCTAAATTCACTCGCGTCCAAAGCTCGCCTTTAACGCTTCATTCCTCGCTCCCCGGATAGCCCATCCACGGGCTTGGAGCCTGCAGGCACAAATGCGAGCTTTTACTCATATTCAGGATTTGCGCATCATGTTCTCGACCCACTCACTTCCTGGCCAACGGTCAAGCGCCAAGGGCGCGGTACTGCTGGCAATCGCGCTGCTGGCGGGCTGCGCGGCCGGTCGCAATAGCGTCAAGCCCGATGCCGTAGCGCTGGATCCACAAGCGCTCGATGCCGGCTCAGCCATCTCACGCGCCGCCCTGGAGCGCAGCCAACCCGCGAGCGCATCGTGGTGGAAAGCCTATGGCGATCATCAGCTTGATGACCTCGTCGACATGGCCCTGGCGCACAACCCCACCATGGACATGGCCGCGGCCCGGATTCGGCAGGCACAGGGCGTGTTCGATAGGGTGCACGCCGATACGCTGCCGAACGTGACGGGTGCAGCGAGCATCGCTGGAGAGCGCTTCTCCAACAATTATGGCTGGGGCCCGTACGGTGGCACCTCCAATACCAACAACCAGTTGCTTGTCGGCGCTGACTACCATTTCGACTTCTGGGGCAAGCGCCGCGCACAGGTAGCCGCCAGTCAGGGGCACATTCTCGCCAGCAGGGCAGAAGCACAAGATGCGGCGCTGATGTTGCAGACCGGAATGGTCCAGACATACATCCAGCTGGCTTCGGCTTATCGGCTGCGTGATGTCGCACAGCAAGGCCTCGATCGGCGCGGGCAGATTCTCAAACTCGCCACCATTCGTCAGGGCGCCGGCCTGGGGGATGACATTGATACGACGTCACTGCGTGCCTCCATCAGTGATACGCGCAGCGTCGTCGCCCAACTGGATGGCCAAATTAATCGCCTGCGTCACGCCGTCGCCGCACTGGCGGGCAAGGATCCATCCTATGCGGAAGCAATTACGCGGCCTGAGCTGACCCGGCTTGGCGATCCGGCACCGATCAGTCGTCTCCCGGCGGACCTGTTGGGTCATCGCCCTGACGTGACGGCGGCGCGTGAGCGCGCCGAGGCTGCATCCCAAGGTATTCGGGCGGCCAAGGCTGCGTTCTATCCAGACATCGACCTCTCGCTCTTCGCTGGTGCACAACGGCTCGGTCTGAGTGATTTTCTCAGCGCCGGCAGTCTCGCAGCAGGCATCGTCCCCGCCATCTCGCTACCGATCTTCGATGGCGGCCGTCTACGTGGTCAGCTGACGGCCCGCACCGCGGACTACGACGCAGCGGTCAGCGACTACAACGCCACGTTGCTGCGGGCTTTGCAGGAGACCGCGGACGGCGTCACCGACCTGCAAGCGGCCTCCCGCCAGCAAAGCGAAGCCGCCGATCGCGTCGCACAACAGCGCCGCCTGGCTGACCTTCAGGACGTTCGCGCCAAGGCGCACCTGGCCAACCAGATCGACGTCTTGAATACCGACATTGCCGCGCTGCTTGCCCAGCGCGATGCCATCACCGCCGACACCCGCGTGGCTGTCTCGCAGGTCGCGCTGATTCGAGCGCTTGGCGGCACCTATTCCACTTCGTCTTCGGATTCGCAGCATGACTGAGCAGACTCAAAACACTGGCACCGGCCCCAATCCCGTCCGCCGTCGCCGCCGCATCCTGGCAATCGCCATTGCTGTCGCCGTGCTGGCCGGTGCCTACGGCATCAAGACATGGATCGCCGGTGATGTTTCCCGCGGCACAGACGATGCTTACGTCAATGGGCATTCGGTATTGCTTACCCCGCAGATCGCCGGCGTCGTCACCGCTATCCGCGCTGACGACACGGATCAGGTCAAGGCGGGCGATACGCTGGTCAACATCGACCCTAGCGACGCGCAAATCGAGCTGGATGCCGCGGAGGCTCAACTGGCGCAGGCCATGCGCACCGTACGTGGCCAGTACGCCAGCGTCGAGCGCGCTGCCGCTGATGTTCAGGTCGCCCAAACGGCGCTTGATCGGGCGCGTGCCGACCTAAAGGAACGCCAGGGTATCGCCAATAGCGGCGCCATCACCGGCGAGGAAGTTCGCCACGCGCAGGATAGTGTCAATCAGGCCGAAGCCGTGTTGACCGCTGCGGAAAAAGCCAAAGCGCTGGCGTTGACCCAAACGCAGGGCTTGACCACGATCGATGACCATCCGGCCATTCGCGCTGCAACTCAGCGCCTGCGCGCCGCGGCTCTGGCGATCGAGCGCACCCGCATTGTCGCGCCCGTATCGGGCATGGTCAGCCAGCGTCGCGCACAGGTCGGACGTCGTGTCTCGCCAGGTGATGCGCTGCTGTCGATCGTGCCGCTGGACCAGCTGTGGGTCGATGCCAATTTCAAGGAAGTCCAGCTGGACAAGATCTGCGCTGGCCAGGCGGCCACGCTGACGGCAGACGTGTACGGCTCATCCGTGCGCTACCACGGCACGGTTGAAGGCATTGAAGCCGGCTCGGGTGCTGCATTCGCCCTGCTCCCGGCGCAGAACGCCACCGGCAACTGGATCAAGGTGGTTCAGCGCGTCCCGGTGCGCATCAGCATCGATCCGAAAGATCTCGCCAGTCACCCCTTGAGGGTCGGTGTGTCGATGCGTGCCACGGTTGACGTGGAGAGCTGTGCCCGCGGGGTCGCTACCGGAACGACCGCTGCGCCGAGCGACGAAACCGCCATCTATGACGCGCAGATTAAAGCGGCCGACGCGCGTGTCGCCAAAGTCATCAGCGCCATCAAAGACGCGGCGTCAAACTAGGAACGTGCCATGAGTGCTCAAGCTCCTCGCATCACGCGGCCGATCGAAGTCCTGCATGGCGGCAAGCTGGCTCTTGCCGCGATCACGATCGGCCTGGCGTCCTTCATGGCGGTGGTGGATATCACCATCGCCAACGTCTCCATCCCGACGATCTCGGGCAACGTGGGTGTCAGTTCCGAGGAGGGCGAATGGGTCATTACGTTATTCGCCATCGCCAACGCCATTTTTATTCCCCTGACGGGCTGGCTGTCCCAACGGTTCGGCCAAGTCCGCCTGTTCGTGGGCGCGGTGGCGCTTTTCACTCTTGCCTCGATCCTCTGCGGACTGGCCTGGTCATTCGAGTCGCTGTTGGCGTTTCGTATCATTCAAGGCGCCGTGGCCGGACCCATCGTGCCGCTGTCTCAAGCATTGCTGGTGGCGATCTTCCCGCCGCAGAAGCGCGCGCTTGCCGTTGCCATGTGGGCCATGGTCAATATGGCCGGCCCCGTTGCAGGTCCACTGCTTGGAGGCTGGATCACTGACCAGTACAGCTGGCCATGGATCTTCATAGTCAATGCACCGGTTGGCATCTTCGTCGTGGCGCTCACGGCAACCATGCTGCGCGGTCAGGACACGCCGACAAGGCTACGGCCTGTCGATGTGATTGGCCTGGTATTGCTCGCCGTTGCCATGAGTACGCTGCAGATCACGCTCGACCGCGGCCGTATCCTCGACTGGTTCTCCTCGCCGACGATCGTGGTATGCGCCATCGTGGCCGTGCTTGCCCTGATTGGGTTGGTGATCTGGGAGCTGGATGATGAGCACCCGGTGATCGACCTGCGCCTGTTTGCGCATCGCAACTTCGCCGCCGGCACGGCCGCCGTCTCGATCGGATTCGGTGTGTACTTCGGTGCGATCGTGCTGCTACCGCTATGGCTACAGACCGACATGAACTACAGCGCGACATGGGCAGGCCTGGCCACCGCACCATTGGGCCTGTTTGGCATCGTGCTGGCCCCACTGATGGGCCGCTGGGTGGCGAGGTACGATCCACGCCTGCTGGCGAGCGGTGCCTTCGTCACCTGGGCTTTGGTCGCGTTCTGGCGTTCAACCATGACCACCGATGTGGATTTCAACACGATCGCGCTTGGCTGCCTGGTGCAGGGCCTCGGCATCGCGTTCTTCCTGAGCCCCCTGGTGAGTCTGTCGCTAGCGGGCCTGCCGCAGGAGAAACTTGCTGCCGCAAGTGGTCTGCAGACGGCTATTCGCACGATGTCCGGTGCGCTCTTCAGCTCCATCGCCCTGACGCTGTGGGATCGCCGTGCCCGCGTCCATCAGAACCATCTGGTCGACGGACTGACCACGCTCAACGACAACACAGCGCAATCGGTAGCTGCCCTGCACGGCTCGGGGCTGTCCACCCAGCAGATCTGGGGTGTGATCGACCGCCAGCTGACCATTCAGGCCAACATGTTGTCGTTGAACGATTTCTTCTATCTCTCGATGGGCCTGTTTGCGCTCGCGCTTGGCCTGGTCTGGTTGGCGCGCTCGCCTCATGCGGCGAAGCACTGACGCTGTTCCTTATTTTTTGAGATCTTGCGAGGCACCATCCAACATGACCGTCATCGTTTCCATTCATGAACGATAAGTCTGCATATTGCCATCTTATCGCCACATTGTTCCAGATATAGCCTGATCTCACCGCCGGTCGACCGGCTCGATCAGGAGCATCATCATGAAACTATTGCATATCGATTCCAGCGCCTTGGGTAGCTATTCGGTCTCGCGCCAGCTGACCGCCGACATCGTCGCCGAGCTGAAGCGCCGCAACCCAGGCCTCGAGACCCAGTATCGCGACCTGGCTGCCGAACCGCTGCCGCATTGGACGCCGGTCCCGGATGCCAGCGACCCAGGCACCGTGCTGGCCAGCCAGATGCTGCAGGAATTCCTGGACGCCGATGTCGTCGTGATCGGCTCGCCGATGTACAACTTCGGCATCTCCAGTCAGCTCAAGGCGTGGATCGACCGCGTGGCGGTGGCCGGGAAAACCTTCCGCTACACCGCGCAAGGCCCCGAAGGCCTCGCTGGCGACAAGCAGTTGATCATCGCCTCCAGTCGCGGCGGCAACTACAGCGGCGGCCCCGCTGTGGCCATGGACTTCCAGGAGTCCTATCTGCGCGCCGTATTCAGTTTCCTCGGCGTCACCCAGCTGGAGTTCGTCCGTGCCGAAGGACTCGCCATCAGTGACGAACACAAGGCAGCCGCGCTGAAATCAGCGCAAGCCTCGATCGGCCCGATCACCGCACAGATGGCCAAAGCCGCCTGAGCTTTCACAGATGTTGTGCGCAACGGCCCTGCGGGGCCGTTTGCGTTTGTAACTGGGGCTGCCCGAGGGAAATCCGTGGCACACCGGGAAGGCCGCGCCCAAAACAGGACGTACGTCAGTGATACTGGCTGTGCACAAATATACCCAACACACGCTTTACTGAAGTCTCAGCAGCCCTCACCAGCTAACCTTGAGGAATAACCAAGCGGCGGCTTCCAGTAAAAAGACAATGCCTTTATAAAATGGACTGAAAGTCCACTCGACGAACCTTGAGTGCACCAGCACCATCGTTACAACTCAGTATGAAACGCAGTGAATGCTTCCTCCAGAAATTGAGGTGCAGGCGAATCTTACGGTGGCAGGAGGCTCAATGCCAAAGCGTCCTATTTGATTTCGCATATTACCGCGATCAGTTACACTTCCGCGCCCCGAAAAATCGTAATTCTGCGATCCATTACCAGCAACAGCAGTGACCGCCGCCGGAATATTATTTCCGTGTGAGTCAACGGCAGTTTTGGGGTTCACCATGATCTGTGCGGGGAGCTGGGTAGCATCGACATAAGCGCCAATATGGCTACCGTCCGTGAACGTCACGGTAAAGGATATCGACAGCACATGATCGACATTCGTAACGTGTAGCACCGAAAAAGCTGTCGCCGCAGTAGTCAATGTGTCTGAAATATTAAACGTTGCCAAGCCGCCAAGCCAGCCCAAAAAAGCGTTCTGGCTTGGTCCGTCATTAAGGACAGTGTAAGCGTTTACGCCAGGAGTGGGATACGAAACAGTGCCTCCACCAGGCTTCGGTATGCTCATCGGACTTATATTGTGGAGCAGACCCATGACGGACGCTGGAACGGCATTGACCGTATCATCCTTGACTACATTGTTTGGCACACCGACCGGCGATCCCGCTGGAACAATGCGCAAATCGAATTGCTTTTGGTAACCCATTGGCGCTGCGTTATAAAACTTGACATATGCAGAAAATGCAGCCTCCTCCTGCAGTGTCATATCTCCATTATCGACATAGAGCCTCGACATAGCCGAACCGGGTCCGACGGCTTCGGCATGATTACCAAAATAAATGCGGAACGCTTCAGCGTTGTTGGCTATGACATTGCCAACAACGTATCGGCCAACTCCTCGCCCCAATGCCGCACCCTCCATCTGAGTGTAAGAGCACCCATCACACGGCACATACGTGGATGCAAAAACTGGCTGTGCAAATAAACCAGAAAATGTGAGCAGTACAAAACCACAGTAAGTTTTATACATTTTACCAACTCCTTTTGGTCAAAAGTCCGATCATTTCCGCCTTCCCATGCCACAGCATCTGCTATGCCCCGATCTTGCTCTAACCGATGCTGCCCCTGCATCGGCATGATCGCGATCCGGCGTCGGCTCTGAATGTGCTACGTCGTACGGATTTATCCTCGTGGCATCCAATGAATTGCTCGGCCGGCTCGCGCTCAAAGCTTCGCCAGACTCCTCATAAACTGTGGAGCCCTGGCCATACCGGCCGAACTCGGTGGGTCGCTCCCGAAGCGCTGCTGAAAGCCAGGCCTTTGGTGCTCGGGTGGCGGCAGCCAGGCGCATCTTTGGGCGCGGGGTTTCTACTGTGCAATCCCCACCCCTAGGTAGCCCAGTCCGACTCGCTCAAGATCGTGGCTTTTAACACAACTGCGCCGCCTGGCGAGACGTCACCACTTCGACCAGGACGACAAGTCCGGCCTATGTCGACGGAACTACCGGCTTCTGTCAACCGCATTCGCCGAACGTTCCACCGGACCGCCGCGGCGATACAGCACAAGCGTCGCAACCAGCCCGCACAGTGCGGCAAAGCTCATCCAGTATCCCGGTGCGGACTTGTCATGCGTAACCTCAATCAGGAAGGTCGACACCGCAGGTGTAAATCCACCGAAAAGCGCCGTGGCGAGACTGTACGCCAGCGAAAATCCCGCCACGCGGATACTCACCGGCATTACTTCGGTCAGCGCGACGACCATTGCCCCGTTGTAGATGCCGAAGAAGAACGAGAACCACTGCAGGACGATCAGCATCCTGACGAAACTCGGCGCCGCCACCAGCCACGAAAGCGCCGGATAGGTCGTAAAGATGGCGAGCACCGTGATCCCGATCAGAAGCGGCCGGCGCCCAATACGGTCCGACAGCGCGCCGCCAATTGGTAGCCAGATGAAATTGGAAACGCCAACGCACAGCGTCGCGACAAGACTGTCGGCGGTGCTGAGTTTCAGGACCGCCCTGCCGAAGGTCGGCGTGTAGACGGTAATCAGATAGAACGTAGTGGTGGTCATCGCCACCAGCAACATGCCGGCGAACACGATTTGCCAGTTCGCCATCATCGTCACGAAGATTTCCTTTGCCTTCGGACGGTGCTGCCTCGCCTTGAACTCCTCGGTTTCCTGCAGCGAACGGCGCAACACGAACAGGAACGGTACGATCGCGCAACCGATGAAGAACGGGATGCGCCAGCCCCACACACCGATACTGTTGGCGGACATCCAGCGGTTGAGTCCGTAGCCGAGCCCCGCTGCAACCACAATCGAAACCTGCTGGCTCGCAGACTGCAAGCTCGTATAAAAGCCCTTGTGACCTGGCGTCGCCATTTCAGCCAGATAGACCGACACGCCGCCCAGCTCGGCGCCCGCCGAGAAGCCCTGCAACAACCGACCGATCAGCACCAGTGCCGGCGCCAGCATGCCGATCGTTGTGTAGCCGGGGACAGCAGCGATGAGTATCGTGCCACTAGCCATGAGCGACAGCGTCACGATCAGCCCCTTGCGGCGGCCGACTTTGTCGATATAGGCGCCAAGCACGATGGCGCCTAACGGCCGCATCAGGAAGCCCGCGCCGAACACGGCAAACGTCAACATCAGCGAGGTGAACTCGTTGCTTGACGGAAAAAATACCTTCGAAATGTAGGTGGCGTAAAAGCCGAATAGAAAGAAGTCGAACTGTTCGAGGAAGTTGCCGCTGGTGACGCGCAAAACGGCGCCAACCTTGCCGTGGCGCGGCCCGGGTGCGCCTGCCACGGTGCTGGTTGAAGGGCTCATGATTGCTGTTTCCTTGCGTTTGTCCGTCTGGCTTGTGAGCCGGTAGCCATCGCTTTCGGTCGAGTTGCCGCTGACCCGCAGTGGTTGCACACATACCAGTTTGCGCAACTGTTCGTACACGTGCACGCCATCAAAGATGCCATGGCTACCGCTCCCATCCAGGTCCAATCATTTACTACTCTCCGTATGCCACCAGGCGTGGCCTACCTTGATCTTTCCCCGTCCCGGTGACGCTTGGGTATCGGCTTGATCGCGCGTGGATGTCGGCTCACCGCTCGTCACGGCGTACGGGTTCGCCTTGGTGGCCTGCCAGCGTGAGGTTCTGTCGCCGCGCCTGGGGTCGCAGCCTTGGTGTCGAAGGATCTGCATTGACAGGCCGGCCGCCTCGCTGCGGTCATGCGGCGAACATCACTTCGCCGCGCCCTGAATCCGCGCGAACAGCAACGGCCAACAAGCCTCCATCGCCATATAGGCCATCAGTCATGTTGCAAAACGGCTGATTGACCATTGACAGGTCGGAAGTCGGTGTTATAGTTCACTACAACACCACCTAACGAGTTCACTACGGAGGCACGTCATGAAAGCGCAAAAACTAATCGCCCTCGCCGCTGCCGTCTTGTTTACCAGCGCCAGCCTGTTCACCACCGCCAGCCTGAGCGGCGCCCATTCCTACGGCGACAGCCAGCAGCAGGCGCCAAACGAAATCAACGGCAAGAAGGTCATCAACCTGGCGCCGGTCATTGTTCACCCCAGCGCCGACGAGCGTCGCGCTGCCGTTCTTCTGACGGATATCGGCGCCGCCGGCCTCGCCACGATGCCGACCATCGGTGTCAGCGGTGGGCAGACCGGCCTGGTCAGGTCGCAATTGGCCATGCCCTACTATTCGTTCAGCAACAAGTTCGGTCGCATCAGCAAGGAATAACTTCATGACCATTACCTGGAACGACAGCGTCCCGATCTACCGCCAACTGCACCAGCACGTGGTGGCGATGATTCTGGACGGCGCCTTGAACGAGGGCGACCCGCTGCCGTCGGTACGCCAGGTGGCAGCGGATTTTCAGATCAATCCGTTGACCGTATCGAAGGCGTATCAGGAACTGGTCGACGAACAACTGGTCGAGAAACGGAGGGGTTTGGGCATGTTCGTCATCGAAGGCGCCCGCGAGGCGCTGCTGAAATCGGAACGCGAGCGGTTCCTGCGCGAAGAGTGGCCGGTACTGTTTGCCCGACTCGAGCGGCTGGGGCTGGATCTCAAAACGCTGATGCGCGAAGCACGCGCTGACAAGGATCAGACTAACAAGGAGGATCAATCATGAGCGCGGTGATCACGGCCAACGGCCTGAGCAAGCGGTACAAGTCCTCGCTGGCGCTGGACAATGTGAGTTTTCAGATCGCGCCCGGCCGCATCGTGGGCCTGATCGGCCCCAACGGTGCCGGCAAGACCACCGCGCTGAAGTCCATCCTGGGCCTCACCGATTTCACCGGCGAACTCAACGTGCTGGGTTTCGACCCACGCAAGCAGCGCGACAAGCTGATGGGTGAGGTCTGCTTCATCGCCGACGTTGCGGTGTTGCCACGCTGGATTCGGGTGCACGAGGTAGTCGATTTCGTTGCCAACGTGCATCCGCGCTTCGACCGCAAGAAGTGCGAAGCGTTTCTGGCCCGCACCAAGCTCACGCCCAACCAGCGCGTGCGCCAGATGTCCAAGGGCATGATCGTGCAGCTGCACCTGGCGCTGGTCATGGCAATTGACGCCCGCCTGCTGATTCTGGATGAGCCGACCCTCGGCCTGGACATCCTCTACCGCAAGCAGTTCTACCAGAACCTGCTGGAGGACTACTTCGACGAGAACAAGACGATCATCGTCACCACGCATCAAGTGGAAGAAGTCGAACACATCCTGACCGACCTGATGTTCATTCGCGACGGCAAGATCGTGCTGGATGCCGACATGGACGCGGTTGGCGAGCGCTTCATCGAGGTGATGGTGAGCGCCGACAAAGCGCCCGCTGCCCGCGCCATGAAACCGCTGGACGAGCGCCAGGTATTCGGCAAGAGCATTTTTCTGTTCGACGGCGTCGAGCGCGCGCAACTGGAAGCCATGGGCGAAGTCCGCCGGCCTTCCGTCAGCGACCTGTTCGTCGCCACCATGAAGGAGACCTACGCATGAAAACCTTCTATTGGCTGGTCAAGCGCGAGTTCTGGGAGCATCGAGGCAGTTTTCTGTGGGCACCGATCATCACCGGCGGCGTCATGCTGGCGCTGACCCTGATGGGCATCATCACCAGCGAAGTGTTTCGCGCGCGTAGCGGTATGCAAGTCAATGGCATCGACTTCAACACGATCACCGCGCATATGGGTCCCGATGCGCTCGACATGATCGGCAAGGCACTCGACATAGCCATCATGGCGCCAATCGTGTTGATCGGCATCGTGCTGTTCCTGGTGGTTTTCTTCTACTGCCTGGGCTCGCTGTATGACGATCGTCGTGATCGCAGCATCCTGTTCTGGAAATCGCTGCCGATCTCCGATCGCGACACCGTGCTATCCAAGGCTTTCTGCGCCACCGTGCTGGCACCGGTCATCGCCATCGTGACCAGCGTCGTTACCGGGTTGCTGATCATGGTCATCATGGCGATAGCCGCTTCGCTGCATGGTGCAAACCTGTGGCAGATGCTATGGACGCTTCCGCATCCGTTCCGCATCATCGCCAGTATGCTCAGCTGCATCCCGTTGTACGTGGTCTGGGCACTGCCCACCGTGGGCTGGTTGATGTTGTGTTCGGCCTGGGCTCGCAACAAGCCGTTCCTGTGGGCGCTGATCATCCCCATCGGCAGCGGCATCTTCGTCAGCTGGTTCAACCTGATGGGTCTGTTCAACCTCGGCGATAAGTGGTTCTGGGGCAATATCGTGGCGCGCTCGCTGGTCAGTGTGATTCCTGGCGGCTGGGTCCCCGGACAGCTCTACGGCAATGGCCGCTCGCAATTCGATCAGGCAGGCACTGACGGGCATCAGGTTTTCGCCAGCGCACTCGCCGCGGCCCACAACTATGCAGCACTGGTCTCGCCTGAATTCCTGGTCGGTGCGGCAGCTGGTATAGCAATGATCATCGGTGCCATCTGGTTCCGCCGCTGGCGTGACGACAGCTGATGCCACCGGCAGCCGTGCAGGGCTCAACCTGCCCGGCTGCCGCCACGGCAGCGATGCACACCGCAAGACCGAAGGAGTCCAAGATGAATGGTTATCTGTTACCCCTCATGTTCCTGATCGTCGTAGGCGTGGCCGGCTGCGATAGCAGTGACAACTACGACACCGTCACGGACCACATCAGCATCCACGACGGCAGCATCGCGGTTCATGCACCCGGCCGTGCCGATGCCGATATCACTGCCGCAGGTGACCTGAGCATCGCCGGCACAAGCATCCCGGTGACTACTCCGGAGCGCGACTTGCTCACGCATTACTACACCACGGCGCTGACCCTGCGCGATCACGGCATCGCCACCGGCAAGGCAGGCATGGCTACGGCAGGCAAAGCGCTTAGCAGCGTGGCGTCCGGGCTGGCCAGCGGCAACACCGACAAGATCGACAGTGAAGTCAACGCCACTGCAGCCAAGGTCGAGGCCCAGGCCGCTCTGGTCTGCAACGATCTGGCTGACCTCAGAACAACCCAGGAAACCCTAGCCGGTCAACTTTCGGCGTTCCAGCCCTATGCTTTGATCAAGGCCCATGAAGCCGATGACTGTCTGCGTGGCCTCAAAGACCACCATCGCGGCTAACTCACCAGGTCACCGAAATAAAAAGCCGCCTATGGGCGGCCTTTTATTGATTTGAATGGCATCACTCGCCGTGGATGCCGCCCTTGGTAAGGGTCAGCGGATCGAGCAGCTTCTTCAGCTCTTCTTTCGACAACCCCGTGGTTTCCAGCGCCACATCCATGATCGGCCGATGTTCCTTGTAGGCCTGCTTCGCGGTCGCGGCTCCTTTCTCATAACCGATTACCGGATTGAGCGCGGTGACCAGGATCGGATTCATCGCCAGGGCCTGATTCACCCGCTCGGTATTGACCTTGAAACCGGCAATCGCCTTGTCTGCGAGCAGCACGCTGACGTTGGCCAGGATATCGATCGATTGCAGCAGGTTGTAGGCAATCAGCGGCAACATCACGTTGAGCTGGAAATTGCCGGACTGCCCGGCAATCGTGATGGTCGCGTCGTTGCCAATCACCTGCGCGGCTACCATCGCGGTGGCCTCCGGAATCACCGGGTTGACCTTGCCGGGCATGATCGACGAACCGGGCTGCAGCGCCGGCAACTCGATTTCACCGAGACCGGCCAATGGGCCGGAATTCATCCAGCGCAAATCATTGGCGATTTTCATCAGCGCCACGGCGAGCGTCTTCAGCTGCCCGGACAGCTCCACCGCGGCGTCCTGCGATGCCATGCCCTCGAAATAGTTCTCGGCCGCTTCGAACTTCACTCCGGTGAGTTTCTTCAGCTGTGCGGCGACCGCCGGGCCAAACTTCGGATCGGCATTGATGCCGGTGCCGACGGCGGTACCGCCCTGCGGCAAACGGCGCATGCGCTTCAGCGCATCCTCGATCCGCTCGATCGCGGAGGCCAGTTGCGCCGCCCAGCCGGACAGCTCCTGGCCGAAGGTGATCGGCATCGCATCCATCAAATGCGTACGCCCCGTCTTGGGGGTGTTGCGCAACTCGCGGGCGCGCTTGTCGATGGCTTTTTTCAGATGCTTCAACGCCGGCAGCAATTGTTCGCTGGTGGTGAGCGTGGCGCTGACGTGGATCGCCGTCGGAATCACGTCGTTCGAGCTCTGCCCATAATTGACGTGATCGTTCGGGTGCACCTTGGCGCCCCCCTTGACGGCGAGATGCGCGATCACCTCGTTCGCATTCATGTTGGTGCTGGTACCCGACCCGGTCTGGAAGATGTCAATCGGGAACTGCGCGTCATGCTGGCCTTCCGCCACGGCCAGCGAAGCCTTGCGGATTGCCGCCGCCTGGTTCTTTTTGAGGTAGCCCATCGACAGATTGACCTCGGCAGCCGCGGCCTTGATCAGACCCAGCGCACGGATGAACTGGCGTGGCAGGTGCAGCCCGGAGATCGGGAAATTGTCGATCGCACGCTGGGTCTGCGCGCCATACAGCGCGTCAGCCGGCACCTGCAGTTCACCCATGCTGTCGTGCTCTTTACGGAACGTGTTCATGTGCAGCTGTCCTGTTCTCTGGGAAGGTTCGCGATTGACGCACTACTTCGCGTCTACAATCACCCACGATAAGAATGATTCGCAACAATTCAAGGTCCCGCCGGAACGGCCTCGCTGCTGGCCACCCGGAATCCGGCCGGGAATCCACACGTTGTAGAATGCGCGCTTTCCCGCTTTTCGGAACATTCGATGTCCTTTCATGCCCTGACCGCCCTATCGCCACTGGACGGCCGCTACGCCGGCAAGGTTGAAGCGCTGCGCCCGATCTTCAGCGAGTTTGGATTGATGCACCGCCGCGTGCACGTGGAAATCGAATGGCTGCTGGCGCTTGCCGCCGACACCCGGATCGTCGAACTGGCGCCCTTCACGGCGAGTCAGATCGGCGCGCTGAAAGCCATCGCCACCGATTTCAGTGTGGACGACGGCGCGCGGATCAAGGCGATCGAGGCGACCACCAATCACGACGTGAAAGCAGTCGAGTACTTCATCAAGGAACGCATCGGCACCGACGCCAGCCTTGCGCAGGCCAAGGAATTCGTGCATTTCGCCTGCACCAGCGAGGACATCAACAACTTGTCGTACGCGCTGATGCTGCGCGACGCGCGCGAGCAGGTACTGCTGCCGATGTTCGATGCGGTGATCGCCCAGCTACGCGCACTGGCGCACGCGAACGCTGCGCTGCCGATACTCTCGCGCACGCACGGGCAGACCGCCTCACCCAGCACGCTGGGCAAGGAAATCGCGAACGTGGTGGCACGCCTCGAGCGCCAGCGCACGCAGCTCGCGGCAGTGGAAATCTCCGGCAAGATCAACGGCGCGGTCGGCAACTACAACGCCCATGTCATCACTTATCCGGAAGTGGACTGGCAGGATTTTTCGCAGCGTTTCGTGGAAAGCCTCGGGCTCGGCTACAACGCCTACACCACCCAGATCGAACCGCATGACGGCGTCGCCGAATACAGCGATGCGGTGCGCCGTGCCAACATCATCCTGATCGATCTGGCCCGCGACATCTGGGGTTACATTTCGCTCGGCTACTTCAAGCAGTCGTTGAAGGCCGGCGAAGTGGGCTCGTCGACGATGCCGCACAAGGTCAACCCGATCGACTTCGAGAATGCCGAAGGCAACTTCGGCCTGGCCAACGCCCTGCTCGGTCACTTCGCCGAGAAACTGCCGATCAGCCGCTGGCAGCGCGACCTCACCGACTCCACCGTTCTGCGTGCGCTCGGTACCGCGTTTGGCCACACGCTGGTCGCGCTGGAATCGCTGAAGAAAGGTCTGGGCAAGCTCACCGTCAACCCTGAGCGGATCGCCGCCGACCTCGATGCGAGCTGGGAAGTACTCGCTGAAGCCGTGCAGACCGTCATGCGCCGTTATGGCCTGCCCGAGCCCTATGAGCAACTCAAGGCGCTTACCCGTGGCCAGGGCATCACCCGGGAGTCGATGCACACCTTCATTGACAGTCTGGATCTGCCTGCGGACGCCAAGCAGCGGCTGCAGGCGCTGACGCCGGGCAGCTATATCGGACAGGCGATCGAACTGGCCAAGGCGATCTGACCAGGTGTCTCTCCGCTATCAACGAACGCCATGTCGCCTGTAGCGGAGTTTCTCACTTACGCCGCCGTGGGCGCTGCGGCCCAGCTGATCGACGGCTCGCTCGGCATGGCTTACGGCGTGACTTCGGCCGGCTTGCTGCTGAGTCTTGGCATGCCGCCGGCGATGGCCAGTGCCAGCGTGCATTACGCCGAGACCTTTACCAGCGGCGCATCCGGCATCAGTCACTTGTTTGCCGGCAACGTGCGCTGGAAGTTGTTTTTCATGCTGGTGATACCCGGTGTGATCGGCGCGGTCATCGGCGCCCATCTGCTGACTCATCTGCCGGTTCACTGGGTGCGTGTGCTGCTGACGCCGTACCTGTTGCTGATCGGCCTGTTCCTGCTGCTTCGCACCCGCCGTTCCGATGGCTTTCGAACTGAAGTGCCGCGCGATACCGTCCCGCTGGGTCTGGTTGCCGGCTTTCTCGATGCCGTCGGTGGTGGTGGCTGGAGCGCACTGACGGTGACCACCCTGGTCGCTCGCAGAATGGAACCGCGCCGCGTGATCGGCAGCGTGCATCTGGCCAAGTGCGTGGTGAGCGCGGCAGCCAGTGCCACCTTCCTGCTCAGCATCGGTGCCGGCAAGCCCGTCGTGATGCTGGGGCTGATCGTCGGCGGTGTCGTCGCCGCGCCGTTTGGCGCCTTGCTCGCACGCCGCATGCCACCACGACTGGCCACCCTGCTCGCCGGACTGACTGTGCTGGCGCTCGGTGTCAACAACGCGATCAGCCTGATGCGCTGAGCGTCTGTTGCGTGGCGCAGCCACAGCCCGGTGACGCGCCGCTACAATGGGCGCATGGCCATCTCCAAACCCTCACGCAAGCCCCTCCCGCTCGAAGTCCGCGGTACCGCAAAGCAGCCCCTGGGCATGAGCCCAGCGCAGTTTTTGCGCGACTACTGGCAGAAACGGCCGCTGTTGATCCGCAACGCGTTCGCGAATTTCGTACCGCCGCTGGAGCCGAACGATCTGGCTGGACTGGCCTGCGAGCCGGCCGCTCTGGCACGACTGATCGTGCACGACGAAAAACGCGACCGCTGGCATGTTCATCCCGGTCCGCTCAGCGAGGACGACTTCGCCAAGACACCGAGCACCCACTGGACCTTGCTGGTGCAGGACGTCGACAAATGGGATGCGGACGTCGCGAAATTGCTCGAGCACTTCAGCTTTCTGCCGAGCTGGCGCCTGGACGACATCATGATCTCCTACGCCGAAGCGGGCGGCGGCGTTGGTGCCCATGTCGACCAGTACGACGTGTTTCTGCTGCAGGGCCTCGGCCAGCGCCACTGGGCTATCAGCGATGATCCGGCGGCGCCGAAGGAATTTCGCCATGACGTCGAGCTGAAACAGCTCGCACAGTTCGAGTCGACTCACGAATGGCTGCTCGACCCAGGTGACATGCTGTATCTGCCGCCAGGCGTGCCACACGACGGCGTGGCTTTCGGCGGCCCATGCATGACGTTCTCGATCGGCATGCGCGCACCCTCGCAGGCCGAGCTGACCGGCGATCTGGCCGACCACATCGCCGAGCACCTGCCGGAAGAACTGCGCTATGCCGATCCCGATCTGAAGCCTGCCAAAAGCACTGGCGAGATCGACCGTGCCGCGATCGCCCGCCTGCGGACAGCGCTGCCGTTTGCCGCTGCGCTGAGCGATGACATGTTGCGCGACTGGTTCGGCCGCTTCATCACCCGCTACCGCAACGCGCAGGTGCCCGCGGCACTGGAAAAGCCGCTGGATGAAGCTGCCTTGACCAAACAGCTCAAGGCGGGTGCACAATTGCTGCGTCACCCATGGTCGCGGCTGGCCTGGACGCGGCTCGCCAGGAGCGCTGGAAAATCCGATGGCACGTTATACGTGAGCGGCCACGCTTATCCGGCGACCATCGCGCTGGCGCAGCAGCTGTGCGAGCAACGCTCGCTCAGCACCACCGGCGGCAAATCCGGAAGCGGCGAACTCGCGCTGTTGCTGGCCCTGGTCAATGACGGTCACCTACAGTTGCAAAAACCCCGACGCCGATGAAGCTGCAGAACTTCCACGTTGAAGTTGCCGACTGGTCTCATGAGGGCCAACGCACGGCCCTGCTCAATCTTCGTTACACCGTGTTTGTGCAGGAGCAGGGTGTGCCGGAAGAGCGCGAGCGGGACGAACTCGATGGCGACTGCTGGCACGTGCTGGCGCGCGACCATGCCGGCGTGCCGATCGGCTGCGGTCGGCTCACCCCCGAACACAAGATTGGCCGCATGGCGGTGCGCAAGGAATGGCGCGGCAGCGGTGTCGGCAAGGGCTTGTTGCGCGAATTGATCGGACGCGCCCGCACTCAGGGCTGGCCGGAAGTGGCACTGGACGCGCAGGTCAGTGCGATCGGCTTCTACGAACGCGAGGGATTCAGCGCGCATGGCGACGTGTTCGACGATGCCGGCTTGCCGCATCGGACAATGCGCCTGAAGCTGCCCAATGGCCTGGACGCGATAAATCACGTTGCCGCGCGCGGCATCGGCCCGCTGCCGGCCGGTAGCCGCAGCGAAACCGCGGCAAGCCGACTGCAGTTGCTGCGCGAGGTGCGACATCGGCTGGCCATTTATATGCCCTTGCTCGACAACGACAGCTACGCCAGCACGGAAGAGCTCGCCGAGCTGCGACGCATCGCCATTTCCGGTCGCGGCGCGCAGATCCGTGTACTGCTGCACGATCCGGCCGCCGCTCTGCGCAACGATCATCGGTTGATCGCACTGGCGCAACGCCTGCCCAGTGCATTGCAGGTCCGTATGCCGGTGGAGGAAGCCGACCTGGCCTACGTCTCGGCCTATCTGCTCAACGATGTCGGTGGCTATCTGTTTCTGCCGGAGGCGAATCGGCCGCAGGGCCGCGCCGCCAGTCATGACCGCGCTTCGCAGGCGCCCCTGCAGCAGCATTTCGATGAAGTGTGGGAGCGCGCTGAGCGGGCCAGCATGCTGCAGGCACTGGATATCTAGGAAAGCCCTGATCCGGCAGCTCTGTTTGGGTCCGTCCGATCCATTGGGCACGGGTCGATCGGGCGGGCAACATGCCCGATTCGGCTGAACGACAGCAGACCCGATAATTTTTGTCCCGATGCTCGGCAGCTGCGACAACAGCGCATGAAACCGCTACCTGTGGCGAAAAAGCGGCGCGTCACCGGCCCAAACGCCCCGCCAATAGCCCGTTCCAAACACCTTGCGGGTTGCCGCGTCGCAGCAGGGCAAGGCTATAATTGACCGGATTCTCTCCAAGCATCCGTTTTGAAGGCTCGGTCGGGCTTGAATCCCGACAGATAACCGCGACTTCAAGCTCACACGGATGGCTGCAAGCATCCCTTCCCTGCCGGTGGTGACGTGAGTACAAACCTGATCCGCGAGTTTTCCGAGTCCTCCCAACTCGCTGGCGGCAACGCCGATTACGTTGAATCCCTTTATGACGCCTGGCTTGCCGACACTTCGTCGGTACCCGCCGAGTGGAGCAAATACTTTGAGACCTTCAAGGGTCGCGAGTCGGGGGATGTTTCCCACGTCGCGGCCATTGCGCGGATCGAAGCGGCGCAGAAACAGCGCTATACCAATGGCAGCGCCGCCGCGCCAGTGAGCGACGAGCACGCGCGCAAGCAGGCGGGCGTACTGCGCCTGCTTACTGCCTATCGATCGCGCGGTCACCTTGCTGCCAATCTCGATCCACTCGGCCTGACCGAGAAGATGGCGGCGCCGGATCTCGGGCTCGCCTTTCATGGCTTGAGCGATGCCGACCTGGATACCGAATTCGACACCGGCAACTACGCTGGCAACGGCCAGCGGCTGAAACTGCGCGACCTGCTGACGCGACTGCAGAAGACCTACGCCAGCACGATCGGCGCCGAGTTCATGTACATCAGCAATCATGAGCAGCGCAACTGGATCTACAGCCGGCTGGAACAGGCTGCGGGCAAGAGCACCCTGGACAAGTCCGGCAAGCAGCGCGTGCTGGATGGCCTGACCGCAGCCGAAGGTCTGGAGCGCTACCTGCACACCAAGTATGTCGGCCAGAAGCGCTTCTCGCTGGAAGGCGGCGACAGCCTGATCCCGATGATCGACGACGTCGTGCGTGCGGCCGGCGACAACGGCATCAAGGAGCTGGTGATCGGCATGGCCCATCGTGGCCGCCTGAACATGCTGGTCAATATCCTGGGCAAGCCGCCGAAGACTTTGTTCGATGAGTTTGAAGGCAAGTTCGAGCACCCGGACGACCCGGCCCATTCGGGCGACGTGAAGTACCACCTGGGCTTCTCCGCCGACGTCAAGACGCCCAATGGCGGCGTGCACGTGGCGCTGGCGTTCAACCCGTCGCACCTGGAGATCGTCAACCCGGTGGTGGCTGGCTCGGTGCATGCCCGTCAGACCCGCCGTCGCGACACTACGCACACGCAGTCGATGGCCGTGCTGATCCATGGCGACGCTGCGCTGGCCGGCCAGGGCGTGAACATGGAGCTGTTCAACATGTCGCAGGCCCGCGGTTTCAAGATCGGCGGCAGCTTGCACATCGTGATCAACAACCAGGTCGGCTTCACCACCTCCAATCCGCAGGACGCCCGTTCTACGATGTACTGCACCGACCTGGCCAAGATGGTCAACGCGCCGGTGCTGCATGTGAACGGTGATGATCCGGAAGCGGTGATTGCCGTCACCCGCCTCGCCTACGATTTCCGCAAACAGTTCCGCCGCGACGTGGTGATCGATCTGGTCTGCTACCGCCGCCACGGCCACAACGAGGCCGATGAACCGGCCGCGACGCAACCAGTGATGTACCAGGTCATCCGCAAGCTGCCCACCACACGCGACCTGTACCAGCAGCAGCTGGTCAAGGAAGGCGTGCTGGCCGAAGGCGACGCGCAGAAGCAGTTCGAGGCCTATCGCGAGCGCCTCGAAGCGGGTGCACCGATGACCGAGCTCGACACGTCGCCGCCTCGCGACGGCCATGTCGACTGGGCCCGTTTCATCGGTGGCAAGTTGTCGACGCCGACCGACACCACGGTTCCGATAGCGAAGTTGCAGGAACTCAACAGCAAGATCCTCGCCCTGCCTGCCGACATCACGTTGCAGGCGCGTGTGGCGAAGATTTACGACGACCGCCGCAAGATGGCCGCCGGCGAACAGGCTGTTGATTGGGGTTTCGCCGAGAACCTGGCGTACGCCACACTGATCGATGCCGGCTGCGACATGCGCCTGGTCGGCCAGGACTCCGGCCGCGGTACGTTCTTCCATCGTCATGCCGTGCTGCACGACCAGAAGGACGGCCATACCTACATGCCGTTGGCGACACTCCGCGACGGCGCCGACGTGGAAATCATCGATTCGCTGCTTAGCGAAGAAGCGGTGATGGCGTTCGAGTACGGCCACTCCACCACCGATCCAGACACGCTCAACATCTGGGAAGGCCAGTTCGGCGATTTCGCGAATGGCGCCCAGGTCGTCATCGACCAGTTCATCAGTTCCGGTGAGGCGAAATGGAACCGCCTGTGCGGTCTGGTGCTGTTGCTGCCGCATGGTTACGAAGGCGCGGGCCCGGAGCATTCATCGGCGCGTATCGAGCGTTTCCTGCAGATGTGCGCGATGGAAAACATGCAGGTCTGCGTGCCGACCACACCGGCGCAGGATTTCCACATGATCCGCCGGCAGATGCTGCGCTCGGCGCGCAAGCCGCTGATCGTGATGACGCCGAAATCATTGCTGCGCCACAAGCTGGCGGTGTCCTCGCTGGACGAACTGGCCAACGGCAGCTTCCAGTTGGTGATCGGCGAACATCGCGAACTGCCGGCGAAGAAGGTCAAGCGCGTTGTGCTGTGTTCGGGCAAGGTCTATTACGACCTGCTGGAAGAGTCCGACAAACGCGGCATCACCGATGTTGCGATCGTGCGCGTCGAGCAGCTGTATCCGTTCCCGCGCGGCGAAGTCACGGCTGAACTGAACAAATATCCTGCCACCAAGGAAGTGATCTGGTGTCAGGAAGAACCGATGAACCAGGGTGCCTGGTTCCAGATTCGTCATCACCTGCAGGCCTGCATCGGCAGCAAGCACAGCCTCTCCTACGCGGGACGCGCGCGCTCGCCGGCACCGGCCGCCGGTCATCTCAACACTCATCTCGCCGAACAGGCAGCGCTGGTTGAACAAGCGCTGGTTGCACTCGTCGGCACCGATCACTCCGCGGAGTAAGGCAAACATGTCCATTGAAGTCAAAGTCCCTGTCCTGCCCGAGTCCGTCTCCGACGCCACCATTGCCAGCTGGCACAAGAAGGCCGGCGATGCGGTCAAGCGTGATGAGAACCTGGTCGATCTCGAAACCGACAAGGTGGTGCTTGAAGTCCCCTCCCCGGTCGACGGCGTGCTGAAGGAAATCCGGCATCAGGTCGGTGACACGGTGAACAGCTCGCAGATCATCGCGATCATCGAGGAAGGTGCCGCCGCTGCCGCACCCGTCGCCGCGAAGGAAGAGCCAAAAGCAAGTGCTGCCGCGGCCGTTGCTGCGCCAGCCGCTGCCGCTACGAAAACCGCAACCAAGGGTGCCGAGGATCTCTCCCCGGCCGGCCTTCGCGTCGCTACCGAACAGAACATCGACCCATCCAAGGTCGCCGGCACCGGCCGCGACGGCCGCGTGACCAAGGAAGACCTGGTCAATTACGGCAAGGGCGGCAGCGTCGCCGCGCCGGCTGCGAAGCCGACCCCAGGCGCGCGTCCGGAAGAGCGCGTGCCGATGACCCGCATGCGCGCGAAGATTGCCGAGCGCCTGATGCAGTCGAAGAATTCGATCGCCATGCTGACCTCGTTCAACGAGGTGAACCTCGCTGAAGTGGTGAAGATGCGCAAGTCGCTCGGCGACGCGTTCCAGAAGGAACACGGCATCAAGCTTGGCTTCATGAGCTTCTTCGTCAAGGCTGCCGCTGAAGCGCTCAAGCGCTACCCGGTGGTGAATGCTTCGGTCGATGGCAACGACGTCATCTATCACGGCTACCAGGACATCTCGATCGCTGTATCCACCGAGAAAGGCCTGGTGACACCGGTGCTGCGCGACGTGCAGAACATGGGCTTCGCCGATATCGAACAGGGCATCGCCGATTACGCCAAGAAGGCACGCGACGGCAAGCTGTCGCTGGATGATCTGCAGGGCGGCACCTTCACGATCACCAATGGCGGCACGTTCGGTTCGCTGCTGTCGACACCGATCGTCAATCCGCCGCAAAGCGCCATCCTGGGCATGCATACGATCAAGGATCGCGCGATTGTCGAAAACGGCCAGATCATCGCCGCACCGATGATGTACATCGCGATCTCTTACGACCATCGCATCATCGACGGCAAGGACGCGGTGTTGTTCCTGGTCGACATCAAGAACCAGCTAGAGAACCCGCAGCGCATGCTGCTTGGCCTTTGATCGCTTTGCGATCAAAGATCGGGACGAGGGGCGAGTAGCGAGGGCGCGACAAGTGGCACCTCGCGCTTGCCAAGAACCATCGAACTTGCGCCCTCGCTACTCGTCTCTCGCTACTTGTCCATCCCCAAAGACACGCTCCCCAAGGAATCCCTCACCATGAGCGACAAATTCGACGTTATCGTCATCGGCGCCGGCCCGGCCGGCTATGTGGCTGCGATTCGCGCCGCACAGCTGGGCCTGAAGACGGCCTGCGTCGACGCCTTCGCCGGCAAGGACGGCAAGCAGGCACTCGGCGGCACCTGCCTCAACGTGGGCTGCATTCCGTCCAAGGCGCTGCTCGATTCCTCGCGCCAGTTCCACAACCTCACACACAACTTCGGCGTGCACGGCATCAGTGCCGACAACGCGCGCATCGACGTGCCGACCTTCGTCGGGCGCAAGGACAAGATCGTCAAGCAGTTCACCGGTGGCGTGGCGCAATTGTTCAAGGCGAACAAGATCACGCCGTTCTTCGGCACCGGCAAGCTGCTCAAAGGCAACGACGTCGAAATCACTGGCCCTGACGGCGCCAAACAGACCATCAGCGCGACCAACGTGATTCTCGCCTCCGGCTCGGTGCCGATCGAGCTGCCGTTCGCGAAGTTCGACGGCAAGTCCATTGTCGACAACGCCGGCGCGCTGGATTTCACCGAAGTGCCGAAGCGCCTTGGCGTGATCGGTGCGGGCGTGATCGGCCTCGAGCTCGGCAGTGTATGGAAGCGCCTCGGCGCCGACGTCACCATCATCGAAGCGTTGCCGGATTTCCTCAGCGTCGCGGATGCGGACATCGCCAAAGTCGCGCAGCGTGAGTTCGCCAAGCAGGGCCTCACGATCAAGCTCGGCGCGAAGCTCGGCAAGGCCGAGGTCAAGAGCGATGGCGTGCACCTCACCTACACCGACAAGGACGGCGAGCAGAGCCTCGTCGTCGACAAGCTGCTGGTTGCCGTGGGCCGTCGCGCCTACACCGACGGTCTGCTCGCTGCCGACACCGGCGTGAAGCTGGACGAGCGCGGTCGCATCGTGGTCGACGAACACAACCACACCGGCGTCGACGGTGTGTGGGCGATCGGTGATGCCGTGCGCGGCCCGATGCTTGCGCACAAGGGCTCCGAGGAAGGCGTGGCCGTCGCCGAGTGGATTGCCGGCAAGGCTGGTCACGTCAACTACGACACGATCCCCTGGGTGATCTACACCGAGCCGGAGATTGCATGGGCCGGCAAGACCGAGAAGGAGCTCAAGGACGCCGGCATTCCGTACAAGGTTGGCACCTTCCCGTTCGCGGCGATCGGTCGTGCGGTAGCGATGAATGAAGCCGTCGGTCAGGTCAAGGTGATTGCCCATGCCGACACCGATCGCGTGCTCGGTGTGCACATGGTGGGCCCGGGCGTGTCCGAGCTGATCGCCGAAGCCGTGGTCACGATGGAGTTCAAGGGTTCGGCTGAAGATCTGGCGCGCATCGTCCATGCGCATCCGACCTTGTCCGAGGCCGTGCATGAGGCCGCGTTGTCGGTCGACAAGCGCGCGATCCACAAGGGCAATTGATGACGGCAGACGTGAACATTCACGCCCTGTCCGCATGACCCGCGACCCGTCACCGAGAACCTGTGCAAGGCTCTCGGGACGGGTTTCGCGCTTCTGGAGGTATTGAGTTTTGGCTGAAGTGACTTCCCTGTGCGTCTACTGCGGCTCCAGCAGCGGCAAGCACCCTGAATACGCCGAGCAGGCGCGCGCCTTTGGGACCGAGATGGCGCGTCGCGGCATCGCGCTTGTCTACGGCGGTGGCAAGGTGGGTCTGATGGGCACCCTGGCCGATGCGGTGCTGGCCGCCGGCGGCAAAGTGATCGGTGTCATTCCACGTCAGCTGGTGGAGCGTGAAGTTGCGCATCCCGGCCTGACCGAAATGCACGTGGTCGAGACCATGCACCAGCGCAAGACGCGCATGTATGAACTATCCGATGCATTTGTCGCCCTGCCCGGCGGCTTCGGCACGATGGACGAAATGTTCGAGATGTTGACCTGGGCGCAGCTCGGGCTGCATCGCTATCCGTGCGCCTTTCTCGACGTGCACGGCTACTATAGCCAACTGCGCGGCATGATGGATCACATGGTGGACGAGGGCTTCGTGCGCCCGGCGCAGCGCGACAGCGTATGGTTTGGCGGCGATATGGCGCAGCTGTTCGACTGGATGCAGGGTTATCAAGGCGACAAGGTCGCGCACTGGATCGACGAAAGCAGCGTCCACGCCTAAACAGTGCTCCCTCCCCTGGTACAGGGGAGGGTTGGGGAAGGGTTGCTCTTCTCCCAGGAGATCAAGAGCTTCACCCTCTCCCAACCTCCCCCTGCAAGCAGGGGGAGGAGCAAACCCCGGCTTGATTTGTGCTCCTGCCAAGGAATCGACATCCTCAAGCAAAATGCTCTCCGTGCTGCGGAGAGATCATGAACAAGCTCCAGGCTGCACCGCGTTTCAATTCGGAGGATTCGACATGAACGGGTTTCACGCGTTTCGCATTCACAATGACGACGCCGGTTACCGCGCCGGGATAGAGTCGATCAACGTCGATGCGTTGTCGCCCGGCGAAGTGCTGGTCAAGACTGCGTATTCGTCGGTGAACTTCAAGGACGCGCTGGCCGGCACCGGCAAGGGCAAGATCCTTCGACAGTACCCGCTGAATGGCGGCATCGACGTGGCCGGTCACGTGGTCGCCTCAAGCGACCCGGCGTTCAAGGAAGGTGACGCGGTGCTATGCACTGGCTCGGGCCTGTCCGAGACGCGCGACGGCGGCTACGGCGAGTACGCGCGGCTGGATGCGCGCTGGACGATCCCACTGCCCGCTGGCCTGAGCCTTCGCGAAAGCATGATCCTGGGAACCGCCGGCTTCACCGCCGCGCTGAGCCTGTTGCGCATGCAGGACAACCGGCAGACTCCGGCACTCGGTCCGATCGCGGTGACTGGCGCCAGCGGCGGCGTGGGTATGCTGGCGATCGATATCTTCAGCCGGGCCGGTTACGAGGTGCACGCGATCAGTGGCAAGGCCGATCACTTTGATTTTCTGCGTAGCCTCGGCGCCAAGCAATGCATCGACCGCCACCGGCTCGCCTTCAGCGGCAAGCCGCTGGACTCGACGCGTTTCGGCGGCGCACTGGACAACGTCGGCGGCGCGATGCTCGCCGGCCTGTTGCCGCAGATTGTGCCCTACGGCAATGTGGCGATCTGCGGCAATGCCGGCGGCATCACGCTCAACAGTACCGTCATGCCGTTCATCATCCGCGGCGCAAGCCTGCTCGGGATTGCCTCGGCCGGTACCGCCCGGGATATCCGCGACGAAGTCTGGCGGCGCCTGGCCAGTGACTGGAAACCGCAACACCTGGAACGCATCGCCACGCGTGAAGTCACGCTCGCTGAACTGCCCGACGTATTCTTGCGCATGCTCGCTGGCGACTCTTTTGGTCGCACGATAGTACGCATCGATAACACGCTTTGACCAAGCCGTGCTTGGAAGTCCTGCCGCCACCGCTTAGAATCAACGAAACTCGCTGGGGAATATCCACTTATGGCACGCATCCTGATCGTCGACGATTCGCCGTCCCAACTACTGGGCATCAAGCGCATCGTCGAAAAACTCGGCCATGAGACTCTCTCTGCCGAAGATGGTGCCGCCGGCGTCGAGGTGGCCAAGCTGGAAAGACCCGACCTGATCCTGATGGATGTGGTGATGCCCAATCTCAATGGGTTTCAGGCTACCCGAACGATCAGCAAGAATCCGGACACGGCGCATATTCCGATCATCCTGGTGACTACCAAGGATCAGGAGACCGACAAGGTCTGGGGCATGCGCCAGGGCGCCAAGGCCTATGTGACCAAGCCGATCAAGGAAGAGGAACTGGTCAAGGCATTGCGGGAGTTCCTGCCTGGCTGATCCCGCAGCGACCCGAGTTCGTGAAGACGGCGCCCGTGGGCGCCGTCTTCATTTCACACGCAGACTTCATTCAAGCATCGGCTTCGATCACCGACGCGGATCGTAACCTTCGAATTGATCGCGCAACGACTCGTAGGCGGCGCGCTGGGTATCGCTCTCCGCCACCGGCGCACGGATCGACAGTTCCACCAGCTGGTCGCCCGGATGTGCACCTGGCATGCCGCGTCCCTTCAAGCGCAGCTTGCGCCCCGATTGCGAACCTGCCGGTATGCGCAGATCCACTGTGCCGGCCAGCGTCGGCACGGGTACCGTAGCGCCCAGCGCCGCTTCCCACGGTGCGATCGGCAGTACGTGCACCACATTGCGGCCGTCCAGACGGAAACGTGCATCGTCGCGAACCCCCACTTCCAGCAACAGGTCGCCATTCGGTCCACCGGACATGCCCGGATGCCCCTGCCCGGACAGGCGAATCACCTGCCCCGGCTTGATGCCGGCAGGAATCTTTACCTGCAGCACACGTTCGCCGCTTGACGAGTCTTGCAACGACAGACGGGTCTGGCCGCCATCGAACGCGGTCTGCAGATCAATCTGTACCTGCGCCTGGATATCGTGTCCGCGTCGCGGACGCGGATGCCCGCCGCGCTGGCCACCGCCCGTACCCCGGCCAAATAAACTTTCGAAGAAATCGCTGAAATCCCCGTCGCCGTCGCCTCCGAAACCCTGCTCCTGCCCATGCCAGCCCGGTGGTGGACGGAACTGCTCGCCCTGTCGATAGCCACCAGCGCGCACCTGATCGTAGGCGCGACGCTTCTCGGCATCCTTGAGCACCTCGTTGGCCTCATTGATGCCCTTGAATTTCTCCTCGGCACCCGCGTCCTTGTTCTTGTCCGGGTGGTACTTGCGCGCCAGCTTGCGATAAGCCGATTTGATCTCGGTCTCGGTCGCATCAGGCTTTACGCCAAGAATGTCGTAATAGTCTTTGAATTCCACTTGCCAATCCCCGAATACGCAAACCCGCGGCGGATGATTATCCGCCGCGGGGAGTCCTACAACCAACCTCGGCTCAATGGCCGCTGTTGATGGTAATGCGTCGCGGTGCTTCCAGCGCTTTCTTGGGTATCACGATTTCCAGCACACCGAACTTGCCATTGGCAGTAATGCCCTCGGCATCGGCGCTATCGGGCAACGCAAAGTGGCGATGGAATACGCCACGCGCGCGCTCTACCCGCGTGAATTTGCCATCGTGGCCGTTGATGCCGGCTTCACGTTCACCCTTGATGGTGAGCACGCCTTTGTCCATGTTCACCTCGATCTGCGCCGGATCCACGCCTGGGATATCGGCAAGGATCACGAAGCGCTGCTCGTCTTCACGGATGTCCACCCGCGGTGCCCATTGGCTGGTCACGACGCTGGAGGCATCGCTCTCCTGCGGCTGCAGGAATCGATCGAACGCCTGCCGGACTTCCTCGGGCAGATGGTTGCTGCTGTTCCAGATGGAATGACGACCCATGTGCATCTTGCTGTCTCCTAAAATGGATTGCGGTGCAATCACCGCCTGTGACAGAAAATAGGTGCGCCCGCGGACGATTCAAGGCGACAGACACGATCTGGCGGCTTAGCATGTTCAGATCCCCCAACCGAGTGCGACCCTGAATGACCATCCAGCCCGGCAGCATGATTCCCGACACCTCCATTCAAGTCGTCGGCGGCGAAGCACTGGCCCGCCACACCGGTGAGCTATTCGCCAGGAAAAAAGTGGTTCTGTTCGGCGTACCCGGCGCATTCACGCCGACCTGCTCGAACAAACATCTGCCCGGCTACGTGCAGCACAACGCCGAGTTTCATGAACGCGGCATCACGGTGATGTGCCTGGCGGTCAACGATGCCTACGTCATGCAGGCATGGGCCGCTTCCCAGCAGGTTCCCGCCGACCTGCTGATGCTTGCCGACGGCAACGCCAGTTTCACCCGCGCACTGGGTCTGGAGCTGGACGGCACTGCTTTTGGCATGGGGCTGCGCACAAGGCGTTTCGCGCTGTATGCAGAAGACGGCATGGTGCGGATGCTGCAGATCGAGGCGCCCGGCGAATTTCGTGTCTCCAGTGCACAAGCGATGCTTGAGGCGACCGGTGGCTGAGGCATCGATGCTCGCAAGGTGGAGATCAGCGGAGCGTCTCGCGTTGCACTAGGGAAGCGGACGCGCGAAATGCCGCGTGCCACTGAACTCAAGCATAAGCCTCATGCCCATCATGTCATGGTGCTTGCGCGCTGGCCGCCTCTTTGAGCAGTGCATCGAGGTCGGCGCGCCGCAGCAGGCGACCATCGAGAAGCACGGCGTTGATGCGCCGGGCGTTGTGGATGTCTCGGGTGGGGTCCGCCTCCAGCAATACAAGATCCGCGCGTTTGCCGACTGCCAGCGAGCCGCTGGTGTCGGCGATGCCGAGGAATTTCGCTGGCTCAAGCGTCGCCGAGTAAAGCGCCTCGCGCGGCGTGAGTCCCGACTCGACCAGCAGCTCCATCTCCTCATGCAGGGCAAAGCCTGGATAAACCCCGGGCATGGGCGAGTCGGTTCCCGCCATGATCGGCACGCCGGCCTGGTGCATGAAGGACACAATCTGGCGGGCGATCGGCCAGCGCCGCTTCGCCAGCGCGGCGTCTTGCGCTGTGTAACCGGCAAGGAATCCCTTCCAACGCGCGCGTTCGTCCGCACGCAGGAATAGCCAGCGTGGATCGGTGCCGGGCGACCCACTTTTCCCCAGTGAATCTTCGTCGGCAAGTACGACCGTCGGAACTTGCACCTGTCCGGTGGCGACAAGTGACCTGGCGATGCCGCGACAGATGCTGGGATCGAACGCGTTGAGCGTCCTCGCCTCTTGCGCATCGCGCCGGTCCGTCAACGCATCGCCATCAAGGTCACGGCGCTCCTTGAGCAGCTGCGCTTCGATGGAAGAGCAAGCCTCGTATGCCTGCATCAGATGCTCGTTGCTGCGCTGACCCGCCACGGCCGCGACCAGCAGCGGTACGCCAGCCGGTACGTGGCCGACCACGGGCAGCGAGCGGGCATGCGCGGCAGCGAGAATTGCACGCCAGTTCGAAGCCGGGACGTCAGAGAAAACCTTGATGAAATCGGCGCCCGCATCAGCGGCGGCATCGACCTGGTGGGCAGCATCATCTGGCGAACTGCCGTGCACAGCGATACCAGCGGCAAGGATGCGCGGCGCGACGAGATCGCCATCATCCAGCGCCTTGCGCCATCGGTTCACCAAGACCATCGACGCCGCATCCCCGCGCATTTCGCGCACGCCGGTGATCCCGTTGGCGACGTACAGAGGAAACGACCAAACGTTCGGCGGACGATGCGAAGAAAGGTTGAACAAGTGGACGTGCATATCCACCAGGCCTGGAATCAGGAACCGTCCATGGCCATCGACGCGCTGCGCAGATGCTGGAATATGGGCGTCTTGCGGCGCATCGATGGAGACAATGCGACCCTCGTCGACCAGAACGGTTCGCGGCCCCATCGAGCTGCCTCGTTCAACGTCGATAACCGTCACATCGGTGATCGCCACGGCCTGGCGAGCGGGCGACTGCACCGCTCGCGCACTGGCAGCGCAGGCCAGCAATGCCACGATGCATGGAACCACCAGCCACGCAGTGCGCTTGTCGAAATCAGCACGCATGCCCGTTTCCTCGGCCTGAGAGACACAGTGGCCAGCGTAAACTATGTTGCTCCTGACGGACGGCCAAACGGCTGTCTCGGACTATCCGCGCGCGACGCATAACTCAGATTCCGCGCCCGCTTCCAGGCTACCTGTCATGCTGCACATAGGCACGACACGCCAAAGGTGCATGAACCGGTGCGATGTGCTGAACACGAAGCTGCGGCTGGAGCAGCTGCATGCCTGGCGCAGTGGTGCTGCCCAACGGGAGAATTCAGTGACCTTTAGCCTGAAAGCCATTTTCAATCGGGATGACCAGCACGAAGGTGTGCGCAGGATCCATATCTATCTCCTACGACTCGTCTTCATCCTGATGTTCTTTTTGCTGGGCAATGACACCTGGACCCACGTCCTCACCCACCACGGACAATGGGAACCCGTAAATGCAGTGGCGTGGTGCGTCTGGACAGCGTTCGCGACTTTGGCAGGCCTGGGCATCGTTCGTCCGCTGAAGATGCTGCCGATCCTGCTCCTGGAAATATTCTACAAAGTCATGTGGCTCATTATTGTGGCGTACCCACTGTGGTTCAACGGCACCTTGGTGGGCTCGCCAGCAGAAGGCATCACCTCAGCATTCCTGTGGGTGATATTGCCCATCGTTGCTGTGCCATGGGGCTATGTATTTGTGAATTACATCTACAAACCAAAGAGCTAGAACACTTTCTTTGACTGGGGCCACGAGGACTCTGATGGTGTCGAAAAACTTCCTTGCGAAATTTTCCGCCGCCATGAGTATGAAAAGTCGTTCAGGACAGTAGCTGTATGACGCTGACGACTTGGGCTTTCGAATTCGCAAGGTACGGAGCTATCCGTTTGCGCTGTGTTCGAAAATTCTGGAGCCCATTCGTCGAGACGGATTTTTTAAACACTTATAGCCCGTTCGCGGACCTCGCAGCTGAGGCTATGGAACATGCTGCAGAGGTCCGCTTCCGATCTACCGGGCTTTAACCCGTCACTGCGTCATCCGCGCCAAATGTTCTCAGTGCCTTTCGTCGTGGTTGTCTTCGTGGCCATTGCTTACATGGCCGCGCCCATCCCGCGTTTCATTTCCCTTGAAGTTGGCGACCCTTTCCGGACGCCTTGACGGATCGGCTCTCTCGCCACGCGCTGGCATCGGACCGTGATATCCGCGCTGGGCGTCGTAGCGATTATCTACGTGACCGCGGAAGTCGCCATGTCCGTGAAACCACGGGCCAGCACCAATGAAGATGCCTCCGGTAAACCACTCCGGTCCGTAGTAACCGTATGGAGCGCACGGATAGGGATTGTAGTCGTAGTAACCGTAGGGACACTCCGGCGCAGCTCCGACGCCGACAGCGACGACGACTTGGGCCTCAACTTTGGGAGCGGTCGCTATAAAGCACGCTCCGGCTACAGCGGCCAGAGCAAGATATTGGAATCGTTTCATGATTTCTCCACGCGACCGTCAGGGCCAGGATCTACCTGCCCCCAAGTTTGTTGACTAAGACAACCCGGATCATCTTGATCCGGGCAAAAGGGATACATCTGCTGGTCGGCCTCGTCAGTCCCTGACGAGACAGATTTTCTGCTCGCGCCGACTCATGTGAGCGTCCGCCAAGTGGCGTGACGGCAGTGTCTGCATCGCGACGACCGCACCGGATCGCCCTTGCGAGGTCGCACCCATCCAGGCATGGGCAACCATGAAGGTCTTCAGTATTTGCTGCGTACAGCAACGCTGATAGTGCCAGCGATTTGGCTCACCTCAGGCGGATAACCGAGCAGTGACTTCATGCACGGGCGTGAGGCTTTCCAAGCAGAGCATGCTTCATATGTCCTTCGGGGAGCATCACCATGCAAATGCGATCACTCGGTTTTTTGCTTTCCTACCTTGCGGCGTTGTGCCTCGTCTCACCAGCGCAGGCTTCTGAAGCGCCCAAGCGGCTGCACGAGGAGCTGCTGAAGATCACACAGGCGCTGGTCGATGCGATTCCCTTGGGGGATAAAACCGTTTGGGAGAATACGCTTACTGACGACGTAGTCATCATCGATGAATTTGGCCGTGTTGCGCACAAGGCCGATACGGTGCTCTCCCTGCATCCGTTCCCACCCGGTCTTTCGGGCAGCATCGAGCTACGCGACGCTCATGTGCAGCAATACGGCGATACAGCGATTCTGCAGGTGGAGGAGTACGAGCGTGAAAACGTATTTGGCCAGAACTTCATCGTGCGCTACCAATCCTTGCTCACGTTCGTGAAGCAGTCAGGTGCGTGGAAACTTGCCGGCTACGAAGACGTCACCCTGCCTACCGCACCGCCGAAGCTGGCAGTCGCTGATCTCGTACCCGCCGACTACAGCGGCAGCTACCGATATGCGCCTGGCCGCGCCTGGACCGTAAGCAGCAAGCGAGGTGTACTGAGCTATGTCACGAAGCCCGGCGGTCAGCCGAACGTACTTGAGCCCCTCGCGAAGGACGTGTTCATGGGCAGCGATGATGAACGCAACCTGCTGATTTTCCGTCGCGATGAACACGGAAAGGTCAACGCGCTTATCGAACGACGCAAGTTCAATGACCTGCACCTGACCCGGGAGAATTAGGCACGTCGGTGGTGTTTGGCAGGGCTGGCTACATGTTTATGGAGCCAGCGCTACGTTGAACCGAGTACGAGATTGCCCGGATGCCCGTGGGGCATCCGCAGGCTCATCTGATCGCAGACCTGATCACTGTAGTCGCCGTAAGGCATGCAGCGACCGGGCGTGACGGCGCTGCAACTTCAACTACCGTGGTTTGCATTCAGCGCCGCGATCACGGACTAGTCCGATCGACACAGTTTCACGGTGATGGCTTACGAAACTTGTCGATGAATTTATCGGTTTTTCCCTTGATCGATTTGTCGAAGATCGGCAGAGAGTGGTTGTCTTCGGGGTTGTGCAGGACATTACTTCCACCAACGAATTCAAACCCCGCTGCGGTGACTTCTGCCTTTACTGCAGCTGGATCAATTCGGTGAAGGGTATTGGTGTCGGATACGCCGCTTCCAGCGGTGGCTGCATGATCAAGGACTAGGAAGGTGCCCCCAGGCTTCAAGGCATCGAAGATGGTTTTGTTGATGTGCGCCATGTCCGGCGAGCCCATGAAAGGATCGTGCAGGTCGTGGTAGTTCTGGGATGTCCAAACCATGTCGACGCGCTCGGGAATGGCGATGGCTGCCACCGGCTGAACCAGTATCACCACGTTTGCATAGGCGGGCGTGCCTGCAAAGGTTTTCAGGCTTTGAAGCCGCTTGGGTGCAACTTTGTCCATCTCGACTGGCTGCAGCGCATACACCGTGCCCTTGGGACCAACGATCTTGCTGAAGATGCGTGTGTAGTATCCGGAGCCCGGCATCAAGTCGACGACCTTGTCCCCTGGCTTGATGCCAGCGAAAGCCAGCACTTCGGCCGGCTTGCGGTTGGCATCCTGTGCTTTGTCTTCCGGCGGCCGCCCTGCATCGGCAATGGCAGCCGTAATGTACGACGGTATCCCGGACTCGGCTTTCGCCGGCATGCTGGTCCAGGCAGCGAGAACAACGGCAACGACAAACAGACTGTTGAGCTTCATCAGGAAAACCTCCTATGGCACACGAGTATCTGTGGCTGACCAGTTTACTTCCCAGGTCTTGCCCCCGTCTTCCGAGAATGCCTGTTCAAAATGACAGGAATTCGTGGTGATGTCCGAAATGACAAAGCGAATCAGGATGGTTCGACCATTGAACGTTTCCTGGTCGAAAAACTCGCCACGTCCATTTTTGAATTCGCCGATCGTGGGCACGCCGAGGGTGCCACCGCCGCTGCTGGCAACGTTGAGGCTCCACTGGCGTGACGCAGGATCGTATAGGCGCAGGGACAAAAGTTCGAGGTGCCCTGCGCTGCCATCAACCTCAAGCTCCCCCAGATTGGCGCGGCCATTCCACACCTTGCGGACCACGGTCGTACCTTCGTACTTGACCCACGTGGTGGAGCCGCTCAAGGGATGCACCAGACGCGAAACGCGCGTCTTCCAGTTGCCCAGCTCGAAGTCGAAATCATGCTGCCCATCATGTTGCGCCGCAGTGTGCTGAGTGTTTGCTGGCGATGCGTCTGGATTCGATTGCGCCAATCCCTGCATGGGCTGCATGAAAACCATCAGGCCGCATGCAAGGAGCAAGGTCCGACTATGTTTGAGTGCGTTCATCACAGTTCTCAGTAGACGACGTTGAGGGCCACCGCCGGGGTGACGGTAGTTACCGTGTTGTGGCCACCGACGATGACGCGGGTGCCGAAAAGTACGCCAATGCTGGAATTCCAGTTGTATTCGATCGCCGGTGCGAAGCCGAACGCTTCGCTGGACCCTGAGTTCATTCGGATGCTCAGCGGATACGGCAAGCCGTTGGGGTCGACGGTGTCGTATCCAGTCACGGGGGTGTTGCGCTGATGGCTGTAGGTGACGTCGAGCGCAAGCACCCAGTTCCGCGTCACGCTGTATTCCCATGACGCGTCGGCGGAGAAAGCGCTGCCAGGTTTGGCATCGCCGTGGAATCCGGCGCCGGTGCCATAAACACTGACACCGTCTACGTTCACGTGGTTGGAAAACGCCTCTGACACGTCGAAGCGCATGCGCAATATGCGGCCATTGGGCAACCAGAAATAGGTCTGTGTGTTGAACTGCAAGGTCGTGGTGTAGGCCCCGCTGCCGAAGCCGTCGCTCGGGCGGTTGCCCAGCTGATCGTAGCGTCCGGTCGGAAACGTTTCCTGCACCTCGACGGACGACGTCGGAATCCAACTCCCTTCGTGAAACTGCGTGAGCTGATACTGAGCGAGCAAGGTGAGGTCACCCAACCCCATGCCGGAGCTACTCGGCCCGTTGCTCACCGTGTTGTAGCCCAGCGCGGGGATCATCCCGACCGTCAGTCGGTTGGCGAGTCCATAAAGCACATACGTGCGCGATCCGTAACTGTTCGAATGCGCTGCGGATACATCGTAGAGATACGGTTCGAGCAGAAAGTGTCCGGGCGGTAGTGTGCCGGCCGAGTTGGCCAACATGGGGCCGGTCCACCAGGCATCATCTTGCGACTGGTAGACCGTCAAGGGCCGCGATGGGGTTTCCTGGGCACCAACAACCACATCGCCAGTGGCTACAGCCGTCGCTGTTCCAGACGCGGTTGGCGCTGTTTGTGGAAACGCCGGCAGGGGCTGCGCGGAATAGCCAAGCACGCACCACATAAAAAAGGTCCCCACGCGACGAAGCGGAATCATTGTCTCGATGCGTTCGTCTTCATTGCTTTTCCCGTGTCAGGTTTGCAATGAAATTGGGCTCCCAGGTCTTGCCTCCATCATCCGAAAAAGCCTGTTCAAAACGGTGCGACGTCGCAGTGATGTCGGACCAGACTTGTCGAACCACGATGGTTCTGCCTTTGTACGACTCCTGATCGTAAAATTCGCCGCGCCCGTTTTTGAATTCACCGAACATGGGTCGAGCTATTACGCCGTCGCCAACGGCTGCCGCATTGAGGCTCCACTGGTGAGATTGCGGGTTATATAGAAACAGGAGCAGGTCTTCGATGTGACCTGTGGGGCAATCGGCCTCGAGTTCCTCAAGCTGAGCGCGTCCATCCCAAACTTTACGCGCTACCAGGGAGCCTACGCAGTTGACCCATGTCGTGGAACCCGTCAGCGGATGCTGAAGATGGGAAATATTGCTTTTCCAACGGCCAAGGTGAAAATCGAAATCATGCTGACCGCCGTCGTTCGGATTCGTCTGCCCGAACGCCTGGCCGGAACAGAGCACCCAGCCTACGGTGCCGACTACACAGCAAAGCCAGATATTCCTGAATGCCGCCATGGTGCGTCCTCCCGCTGGTATGAGGTGCAGGAGAAACTATGCTAGTCAGTGGTTTACCAAAATAGCCACTTTGATACGATTCGATATAACCACTTCGAGGTTACTCGGATGAAACGCATCTCTGCCAGCTTCCTGCCGCCGATTGCGCTCGATATCAGAAGTGAGACGCCGATGTATCACCAGCTGTCTGACTGGTTCAGGCGCGCCATCATCGACGGCCAGCTGCGGCCAGGGCAGCGCGTGCCGTCATCGCGAAGTCTTGCCGGCGACCTGAAGATATCCCGCATACCGGTCCTCAGCGCCTACGAGCAACTGTATGCCGAAGGTTACCTGGAGACTTTCGTGGGCGCCGGCACCTGCGTTGCCCGATCGATACCGGACGACACCTTGAAGCCGGCGGGCGCGAAGGTACAAAGCGCGCCGCGGGAAATCCTCGAACCAAGAGCGCCGCGCAGGATCTCCCGCCGCGCGGCATTGATCCGCACGCCAGCACAGTCATGGTTGGACAACCTGGGTGCATTTCGAGTGGGTGTGCCGGCGCTCGACCAATTCCCGGTCGGTGTGTGGTCGAAACTTGTGAATCGACATACGCGCAAGCCGCCCATAGACAGCATGGTCTATGGCGACCCCATGGGATACCTGCCGTTTCGCGAAGCCATTGCCGAATATCTGAGCACCGCCCGCGCGGTCCGCTGCGACGCATCGCAGATCCTGGTGACGACAGGATCACAGCAAGGCTTGCAGATTGCAGCCCACGTTCTGCTGGATCCCAAGGAACGTGTGTGGATGGAAGAGCCCGGCTATCCCGGAGCGCACCAGGCCCTGATGACGGCCGGCGCACAGCTCATTCCTGTCCCGGTCGATCAGGACGGCATGGATGTGACGACGGGAATGCGCCGGGGCCGCGGCGCACGCGCTGTTTACATCACGCCATCGCATCAATTTCCGTTGGGCATGACCATGAATGCCACGCGGCGTATGCAGCTGCTGAGCTGGGCGGTGCGCAGCGGCGCCTGGATCATTGAAGACGACTACGACAGCGAATACCGCTTCAGTGGCCGTCCGATTGCTTCGCTGCAAGGACTGGACACGGACGCGAGAGTTATCTACGTGGGGACATTCAGCAAAGTCCTGTTCCCCGCCCTACGCCTGGGGTACGTGGTTGTTCCGAAGGATCTGGTCACCGCGTTTTCCGCCGTGCGCGATGCCGCCGATACCTTTTCCTCCACCCTGTATCAGCTGGTCATGACCGACTTCATCCGCGAGGGACACTTCGCGCGGCATATCCGTCGGATGCGAGTGCTCTACATGGAGCGGCGGGCGGTGTTGGTCGACGCGATCGTCAAGCAAATGGGAGACCAGCTCGAACTGATTGGCGCCGAAGCAGGCATGCAACTGGTGGCGCTGCTTCAGCCGGGGGTCGACGACGTGGCAGTCTCGAAAAAGGCTGCGTTGTGCGGCGTTTCAGCCAGACCATTATCCACGTGCTATTTGAACCCACCGGCCAGGGGCGGCCTGATTCTTGGTTACGGCAGCGCGAACGCACATGAGATACGCGAAGGCGTACGCAAGCTCAAGACCTGCCTTTGAGTAGCGAGAACAGAGCAGCACTCGTGCAGTCAGCGCCCGGCATGCTCGGATGGCTTCAACTACCTGATGTCGGAAGCGCCTGATCGACAGCCGTGCAATGACTTCCTCGATTGATGAAGTAAAACGTCCGAGGCCTCAACGAAAAACCCCCGGCATAACCGGGGGCTTTTCATTCAGAACAGCGTCAAGCTCACTCTTCCGTGGGTGCCGGCTCCAGCGTGTCCGAGCTGTCGCCATCTGTCGGTGCCTGGACATCGACGATCGCGCCTTCTTCGCCGTTGTCCTCTTCTGCATCCAGCCGCATCACGCTGACCAGCGTTTCGTCGGCGGGCAGACGGATCAGGGTGACGCCCTGGGTGTTGCGGCTGAGCTGCGAAACCTCGGCGACCCGGGTACGCACCAGCGTGCCCTGGTTGGAGATCAGCATCAGCTCGTGTGCCTCAGTGACCTGGGCCGCTGCCACCAGCGCGCCATTGCGCTCGGAACACTGGATACCGATCACGCCCTGGGTGCCACGTCCCTTCTTCGGGAACTCGGCCAGTTCGGTACGTTTACCGTAACCGCGCGCTGTCGCTGTCAGGATGTCACCTTCGGCTGCCACGATCAGCGAAACGACATTCACGCCTTCAGCCAACCGCATGCCGCGCACGCCGCCGGCGGTACGGCCCATCGAACGCACGGTGTTCTCGTCGAAGCGATTGACCTTGCCGTTGGACGCGAACAGCAGGATGTCGCTGTTGCCGTCGGTGAGCGCGACATTGACCAGCGCGTCGCCCTCATCCAGCTTGATCGCGATCTTGCCCTTCTGCAGCTGGAACGCGAATTCGGTCAGCGGGGTCTTCTTCACCGTACCTTGGCGGGTGGCGAAGAACACGAAACGGTCTTCGGTGTACTCGCGCACGGGCAACACGGCCTGCACCTTCTCGCCCTCGCCCAGCGGCAACAAGTTGACGATCGGTTTGCCGCGCGCGCCAGGACCCGCATCCGGCATCTGGTAGACCTTCAGCCAGTACACGCGACCCGTGCTGGTGAACGTGAGCAAGGTGTCATGCGTGTTGACGACCCACAGCTGCTCGACAAAATCTTCGTCCTTCAGCGTCGATGCGGAACGGCCCTTGCCACCACGTTTCTGCGAACGATAGGTGCTGGCCGGCTGACGCTTGATGTAACCGGTGTGCGATAGCGTGACCACCACGTCTTCCGGCGCGATCAGGTCGAGCACGTTGAGATCTTCCTGCGAATGCTGGATCTCGGTGCGCCGCGCATCGCCAAACTCGGCTTTGACAGCCTCGAGTTCGCCGCGGATCACTTCCAGCAACCGCCCGGGATTTTCCAGGATATCGATCAGACCGCGGATCGTTTCCAGGACCTGCCGGTATTCGTCGGAAAGCTTTTCCTGCTCCAGCCCGGTCAGGCGCTGCAGGCGCATCGCCAGGATTTCCAGCGCCTGCACTTCGGACAACTGATAGCCATCTTCTTTCAGGCCGTCGCGCGGATCCATCTCTTCCGGCCGCGACGCGTGTGCACCAGTGGCCGAGAGCAACGCGCGTACCAACCCTGCATCCCAGCGCCGGGAGACCATGCGCTCGCGCGCTTCGGCCGGCGATGGCGAGGTCTTGATCAGTTCGATCATCTCATCGATGTTGGCCAGCGCAACCGTCAAGCCTTCGAGGATGTGCGCGCGGGCACGTGCCTTGCGCAGCTCGAAAATCGTGCGACGGGTGACCACTTCACGGCGGTGGCGGATGAACGCCTCAAGGATGTCCTTGAGGTTAAGCAGGCGTGGCTGGCCGTCCAGCAATGCCACCATGTTGATGCCGAACGTGACCTGCAGTTGGGTCTGCTGGAACAGGTTGTTCAGCACCACATCGCCCATCGAATCACGACGGATCTCGATGACGACGCGCATGCCGTCCTTGTCGGACTCGTCGCGCAGTTCACTGATGCCTTCGAGCTTCTTTTCCTTGACCAGCTCGGCGATTTTCTCGATCAGCCGCGCCTTGTTCACCTGGTACGGCAGCTCGTGGATGATGATCGTCTCGCGACCATTCGCCTCGGTTTCGACCTCGGCCTTCGCGCGCACCAGGATGCGGCCACGACCCGTGCGATACGCCTCGATGATGCCGGACGAACCGTTGATGATGCCGTAGGTCGGGAAATCCGGACCCGGGATGTAGTGCATCAGATCTTCGACACCCAGGCTGGGCTCGTCGATCAAGGCGATCGTCGCTGCGATCACTTCGTTGAGATTGTGCGGCGGGATATTGGTGGCCATGCCGACCGCAATGCCGGCCGAACCATTGACCAGCAAGTTCGGCACGCGGGCCGGCAACACCAGTGGCTCGTGCTCGCTCTCATCGTAGTTCGGACCGAAGTCGACGGTTTCCTTGTCGATGTCGGCCAGCAACTCGTGCGTAAGACGCGACATGCGCACTTCGGTGTAACGCATAGCGGCGGCGTTGTCGCCATCGACTGAACCGAAGTTGCCCTGGCCGTCGACCAACATGTAACGCAGCGAAAACGGCTGCGCCATGCGCACGATCGCGTCGTAGACCGACTGATCGCCATGCGGATGGTATTTACCGATCACGTCACCGACCACGCGGGCCGATTTCTTGTACGGTTTGTTCCAGACGTTGCCCAGTTCGTTCATCGCGAACAACACGCGACGATGCACGGGTTTCAGACCATCACGGACATCCGGAAGAGCGCGGCCCACGATCACGCTCATGGCGTAATCGAGATAGCTCTGACGCATCTCGTCTTCGATGTTGACGCGAATGATTTCTTTGGCGAGTTCTGCCATGAATATTCATTTCCCTGATGACGTAGAAGGACGCTGGCGCCGCGCCTCCAGCGCATGCGCAAGCGACCCGAAATCAACCCGCTGAGTGTAGCACGGATGACATTAAAACGACAGGATTTAGTTGTTTTTAATCAGTGACTTACGCCAGTCATCTGCGGCTCGCGAAAAGCACCGGGCGAGCTGTCGAAAAATTGACCAGCGCGGCTACTGCCGAACCAGCTGCCCGCGTGATGAATCGATCGCCAGCTGCGTGCGTTCGCGCGACAGCTTCACCATCCAAACATCGCCTGCATCGCGATGCTGTTCGGCCGTTCGATCACGCCACGCTCCGTCACGATCGCGTCGATCAGTTCAGCAGGCGTCACGTCGAACACCGGATTCCATGCCTTAGCCCCCTCGACCACGGTGCGCAGCCCCGCCGTACTCAGCAACTCGGTCGGATCACGCAGCTCGATCTCGATTTCCTCACCGGTACCGGTGGCCATGTCGACGGTGGAGGACGGAGCCACCACCATGAACCTCACGCCGTGGTATTTCGCGGCGATCGCCAGCTGGTAGGTACCGATCTTGTTCGCGGTATCGCCATTCGCGGCGATGCGGTCGGCGCCGACAATCACCCACTGCACGGCACCGGATTTCATCAGGTGCGCGGCGGCGGAATCGGCAATCAACTGTGCCGGAATGCCATCACGCACCAGCTCCCACATGGTCAGTCGCGCACCCTGTTGCCATGGCCTGGTTTCACCGGCATAGACCCGGTCGATCTGGCCTTTGGCCACGCCGGCGCGGATCACGCCCAACGCCGTGCCGAAACCCGCCGTGGCAAGCGAACCGGTATTGCAATGGGTCAGCACACCGGCATGCGAGGGAATCAGCGATGCACCCAGCTCACCCATCCTGCGATTGGCGGCCAGATCCTCATCCTGGATAGCCTGGGCTTCACGTACCAGCGCATCGGCATCGGCGCCCGCCGCGATGCGTTTTTTCATCCGGTCAAGCGCCCACATGAGGTTTACCGCGGTGGGCCGCGCCGCACGCAGCGTGAGCAATACCTCGTCAAGCGATTCACCCTGTTTTGCCGCCAGTGCCACGCCCCACGCCGCAGCGATGCCGATCGCTGGCGCGCCACGCACGGCCAGGTCTTTTATCGCCTGGGTAATCTGACTTGCATCATTGCAGTCAATCCAGCGCTCCTCGCGCGGCAACAGCCGCTGGTCGAGCAATCGCAAATGATCACCCTGCCACTGCACGGCGCGGATGCGGTCATAACGTTCGTAGTCCATGCGTATATCTTTACTCAGTCAAACGGATGCCGCCGTTCCAGATTGGAACTCCAGGCTGGAATATCATGAAGCGCTCAGGGCGCCTCGGGCACGACCAGCCACATGATCAGATAGAGGAGGATGCCCGATCCGCCCAGCAGTGTCAGCAGGACCCAGGCTACCCGCACCAAGGTCGGATCCCACCCGAAATATTCGGCGATCCCCGCGCAGACGCCAGCCAGAGTCCGGTCATTGCGCGAACGATACAAGCGTCTTTCCATAAGCAACTTTTCTTCCCAGGACGTCAATCTCTCGCACTCAACCATTGATGGATAGCCGGCGGCACCTCACGTTGCGCGCGGCCGGACACATAGATACCGATGTGGCCGCCCTTGAATGCCAGCTGGGTGTAATCGGTGGTGCCGACATGCCTGCCCAATACGCGCGAGGCATCCGGTGGCACCAGATGATCCTGCTCGGCAAAGATGTTCAACACCGGCTGCTTCACCATGCCCAGGTCGACCGGCTTTCCGCCAATCTCGAGCGTGCCCTTGACCAGCTTGTTGCCCTGGTAGAAATCCTTGATGAACTGGCGGAACGCCTCACCGGCCTGATCCGGCGAATCGAAAATCCAGCGCTCCATGCGCAGGAAGTTCTCCAGCTCGGTTGGATTGTCGAGGATGTCGACCATGCCGATGTACTTCTGCTGGTTCAGTCGCATCGGTTTCAACGTGAGGTAGACATAGTTCATCAAGCCCGCGGGAATGTTTCCCATGGCGTCGACAAACTGATCCACATTCAGATTGCGGCACCAGTGCGACAACATGTTGTCCGGCGTGTGGTAATCCACCGGCGTGACCATGGTGATCAGGTTCCTGACTTTGTCCGAATGCAGCGCGGTATAGCACAGCGAGAATGCACCGCCCTGGCAGATACCGAGCAGGTTGATCGCATCCAGCCCATGACGTTCGCGCACCACGTCGACGCAACGATCAAGGTAGCCGTTGATGTAATCGTCCAGCGTCAGCCAGCGATCCGCACCGTCGGGATAGCCCCAGTCGATCAGATAGACATCCTCGCCCTGCTCCAGCAGGTTGCGCACCATCGAGCGATCGGCCTGCAGGTCGGTCATCCACACCGTGTTGACCAGTGCGTAGACGATCAGCAGCGGCGTCTTCGCGGTGGGTTTGGCGTGACCCTTGAAGTGCCACACCTTCAACTTGTCTTCGCTGTAGACCAGCTCGCGCGGAGTGTTCGCATATTCCGGCTCGCGCATGCTGCGCAGGTGGCTCATGCCGGCCGCAAGCTTGCGCTGGAACGTGGCGATGTCGCCCAGAGCCTTGGTCGGATCGATACGCAATGGTGTGTACATGGCAACGTCTCCTTACTTGCGCTTGCGCGGGCTGACATGCGCGACGGGCTTGGCGCGCGACCTGGATGTCGCAGCGGCCTTTTTTACGGCGACTTTCTTGACAGCAACCTTCCTGGCAACCGCTTTCTTGGCAACGGCTTTGCGCGGCGCTACGGCCGGAGCTTTCGCAACGGACTTCTTTACGGCTGAATTCTTCGGCTTCACGGCGGCTTTACCGGCTGTACTATTTGCTGCAGCGGTCAACGGCGCATTGCTTCTGGCAAGCTGATGTTTGAGCGTAGCCAGCTCGCGCCGCACTGCCTGCAACCGTTCACCGAGACTCGATACTTCGCTGCGCGTGGGTACGCCAAGCTGCTGACAGATTTGTTCGGTCTGCTGCAGCTGTAGCTGGCGCACGCGCATCTGCGTGTTGACCATCTCGCCGTAAACTTCGCGAAATTCATCCGACAACGCGATCTCGGCATAGGCCTCTTCGGAAGCATCTATCCAGAGGTCATACAGCGCCTTGAGCGAATCGATCTGACGCCCCGGCTCGTCGTGCTGGGCAAGTTTGTCCTGCAGACGTTCCATGCCCTGCGAATTGGCGCGCTGGATCAACGCCTGATAACGCGCGGACGCCTGCAACGACTCCAGTATTGCCGCCGCCATGGCCTGCTGCTGCATCTGCTGCTCACGGTTCTGGCCAAACGCGGGAGTCGGCCCGAGCACCTGCGCACGGGCACCGGACAGATCACCTAGACCATTGAAACCACCGTGTTGCGCGGCCTGCATCCAGGACTGCCACTGCCGGGCAAAACCTTCCGCACCTGTGCTGTCGATGCCACCGAATGCCTGTGCAAACGGCTGGCTGGCACCGCCGAACAACTGCTGCAGTTGCTGGCGCCAATCAACGGACGAAGCCGCCGTGCTGCCACCACCGGCAACAGCGCCCTGCATCCAGTCGAAATACCCCTTCAGGCCGGCCAATGTGCGCTCGAGCGTTTCATTTCCGGAGGCTGTTGTTGTCGGCGGCGTGAAAAACGGATTCGGCGCAGACGGCTGTTGCTGCTGCAACTGCCGTGTCCAGGCATCCCAGGACTGTTGTGCGAGTGCCTGATAATTCCGGATGAAGTCATCCTTGATGAAATCACTTGCCTGGTCGGCCATCGGTACATCCTCGTGCAAGGTTCTCATCATCCTAGCAAAAGCATGTTGCCTGAAGACATCAGCGCCGAAACATTCGCTTCAGAAAGCGCGCAACAGCGCATACGTATCAGCGCATCGGCGCCATGGACACAGGCGCCAGTACGCACAAGGCCCGGTATGAACCGGGCCTTGTGGAATCACACTGACCTTAAAACTCAGGCGTTCGCGTTTTCATCTTCCAGCACGGCCTTCATCGAAAGGCGGATGCGGCCCTGCTTGTCGACTTCCAGCACCTTGACCTTGACGATGTCGCCTTCCTTGAGCTTGTCGGAAACCTTCTCGACGCGCTCGCTGGAGATCTGCGACACGTGCACCAGGCCGTCCTTGCCCGGCATGATGGTCACGAAAGCGCCGAAGTCCATCAGCTTGGCGACCTTGCCTTCGTAGATGCGGCCCGGCTCGACGTCGGAGACGATCTGCTCGATGCGCTTCTTCGCCGCGTCGCCCGCTTCACGATTGACCGAAGCGATGATCACGGTGCCGTCATCGTTGATGTCGATCGTTGCACCGGTCTCTTCGGTGATCGAACGGATGGTTGCGCCACCCTTGCCGATCACTTCGCGGATCTTGTCCGGGTGGATCTTGATGGTGATCAGACGCGGGGCGTACTCGCTCATTTCCGTACGAGCGGTGGTGAGCGCCTTGCTCATCTCGCCGAGGATATGCAGACGACCACGCTTGGCCTGCTCCAGCGCCACCTTCATGATCTCTTCGGTGATGCCGTCGATCTTGATGTCCATCTGCAACGCGGAGATGCCTTCTGCACTACCGGCTACCTTGAAATCCATGTCGCCGAGATGATCTTCGTCGCCCAGGATGTCGGACAGCACCACGAAGTCGCCGCCTTCCTTGACCAGACCCATCGCGATACCAGCCACCGGCGCCTTGAGCGGCACGCCTGCGTCCATCATCGCGAGCGAGGAACCGCACACCGAGGCCATCGACGAGGAACCGTTCGACTCGGTGATTTCCGAGACGACGCGGACCACGTACGGGAACTCTTCAATGCTCGGCTTCACAGCCTGCACGCCGCGCTTGGCGAGGCGGCCGTGGCCGATCTCGCGACGCTTCGGCGCACCGAAACGACCCGCTTCGCCGACCGAGAACGGAGGGAAGTTGTAATGGAAC
>Ga0302234_10000157_pt1 | contig 58300 bp, 57 predicted proteins | sample II_Palsa_N3_2_FD_193576 | JGI IMG/M metagenome (GOLD analysis project Ga0302234, IMG submission 193576) | Peat permafrost microbial communities from Stordalen Mire near Abisko, Sweden - II_Palsa_N3_2 | ecosystem: Environmental > Terrestrial > Soil > Palsa > Peat permafrost | place: Sweden... | reverse complement strand
AAGCATGTGTATCGCCGAATGCAGTGCGCGTCGCGACGGCCCGCGTTAATGACGGAGGTAAATCGACTTCAGGCCCACGTCAAAGGCGGGATTGAATCCAGTGTCGGCGATTGTGCGCGTATGCGTGGCGGCCTGGTCGCTCACCGCATTCGTCTGGACCTGCGCCGGCGCGGAATCCGGACCGGCCACCTCGTACGCGATCGTCTCAACCTGGATCTCATCCACCTGCGGGATGGATTGCGCGAACGCCGCCGTGGGCAAGGCGATGACAGCGACAAGTAACGCAGAGCGAAAAAATGTGTTCATGACGACTCTCCTGTAAGAAATTAAGCGTCTATCTGGGTCGGGGTTCGTGACCCATGAAAGCGATGGTAAGCACAGAGAATTAGGTGAAAGTGAGCGACCCACGGTCAATTGAAAGGTCGACAAGAACGAGGAGTGCACTCGGCAATAGACAGTCTCGCCGATAGGGCCTCTAAGGATCAGCCGGGAGCCGACGCAGCGTTGACCGACGGGAACAATTGAATTGCCACGGGTCGTGATGTTTTCGCGTCGAAACTCGTCCAGAATCAAATGCATCCCCGATCATCGGCGCGCTCGGCGTTAGCTGGAGCAAAGGTGACCAGGAGCCGGTTGAAGCAACGAAGCACGCTGATGGGATTTATGAAGGAATACTAATGGATAAACGCCGGGAGCTAGTTTGACCGGGCAGGAGGCACGGTTATCCATAGCCGGAAGCCAAGCTTTCGGCCTCCTTCCGTAGCCAGTTTCAACGAGTGCCGACAAACCGCGCTTTCAAGCAATCGAAAATATCGATCGCGAAGCGCACAGACGGAGAATCCAAATGAGTCTGATCGATCACGCAATCACTTCAAGTCAAGCAAGCGCAAAGCATCACAATCCATCGCTGGCGGATAAGCCGGCCCCAAAGGTAGCGATCATCACGTGCATGGACCCTCGTTTGAACGAACTACTGGAACGTTTCGATATCAAACCCGCCGACGCGGACCTGATTCGGAATGTCGGAACAGTCGTTACTGACGATGTTGTGCGATCGCTCATGTTTTCGATTCACGTTCTGGGCGTGAAGGAAATCATGATTGTTGGGCACACGGGATGTGGGAGTGAGATGTTCACGGACGAGTCGTTCGAGAAGCATCTACACGAACGCACTGGGGTATTGGCAGTGTCTCCCGCAAAGTTCCACTTCTACACCGACGTAAACGAAGCAACGAGAAAGCAAATGTTGAAGCTTCGGTCCCATCCGTGGGTGCCGTCCGAGATCGCCATTCGCGGCTTCGTTCTAAATCTCGCAACAGGGGAACTGAAAGAAGTTGCCGCGGGGACTTGAGCGGACGTGAATTTCTGCGGGGTACGCAATTCGCGGTCGATAATTATCATTGGCGCATCCCGCCCAAAATTGCGATTGAAAGCTTATCGTAATCGTCATACCGCCGCGGCGCGCAACATTAGCCTCCCGAACATCGACGACCAGCTTGCCACGTACGCGCCCCTCCTTCTGCCTCGCCAGCGCCTGAGCCGTCGCGTCGAACGGGTATGTTTCAACACCTTGACGAAGACTCTGCACTCCTCGGAGGCAGCGGAAGGTCTTGCGCATGTGACTCCCGCGGAACAACTTACGTCGGCCATAGCCAGGGCCAATGGCCGCGGCGACAGCGCACGCACGGGAGGAGCATTGATGAAAGTGGGACCGAGGAATGTCCCGTCCACCCGTCGGAACGCCAATTGCTGCTTCTCCAAGAGGAGCCCTGTGCCCCTTTACCCCGAGCAACATGGAGATACTTACTATGGATTCCGACCTCGAATCCCGCATCCGCGTACGCGCTTACCACCTGTGGCAGAACGATCCGTCTCCCGATGGCAAAGCTGACAGGCATTGGGAAACGGCCTGCAGACAGATCGAAGCCGAAGGCGATCTGACGCAGGTGGACGCCAGCCCCAACGTCGACCAATCTGCCGATCGGGAAAGCGGCGAACGTCCAGCGGCCGAGCAAAAATTGCAGGATCTCTCTCCCGATTCCTCCGCGCGTCCCCGTACGGGAAAACGCCAGCGCGCCTAACGCCATCATGTGCGCCCGCTTGCAGTAGCGGCAGTTTGCATACGGCAGGCGCGGGAGCCGCGTGTATTTTTTCCTCGCCAATTGAACCTTTGACCGTGGGGCTGGCCGCTTGCGCGTCCCGAACCGAGCAAGCAGCGTTCCGCGGCCGGCGGGGATGGCTCACGACGCAACGTCACGCTTCGCCGCGTCATATGCCAGAATCGCACTCATGAACCGGATCGCCGCCCTCCCCATGTACAACGTCACGCCTGCTCTCGCCGCCGATTGGCGCGCGTTGCTGAGAGACGTCCTGCAAGCAGTCGACCCACGCGCGCGCATCGTCGATCTGGGAGACGATCTGCACGCCCTGTGGCGCCGGCCTGACCTGCTGATTTCGCAGACCTGCGGCTATCCGCTGATGAGCGGCTTGCATGAGCAGGTTCAGCTGATCGCGACGCCGAAGTTCGACGCGCCGGGTTGCACGGGAGCGGACTATTCAAGCGTACTGATCACTCGCTCCGACGCACCGTTCGACACACTCGACGCCTGCCGAGGCGCACGCGCCGCGTACAACCAGGACGATTCGAACAGCGGCATGAACGTGTTCCGGCACGCCGTCGTCCCGCTGGCGAAGGCTGGAAGATTTTTTGGCGAGGTGATACGCACTGGCTCACATCTCGGCTCGTTGCGGGCGGTGGCAGAAAACCGCGCAGACGTCGCCGCAATCGACTGCGTGACTTTCGCGTTCGTGCGCGACACAGTGCCGGAACTCGCGCAACGGGTGAGGGAAATCGGCTGGACTGCTGCGTCGCCGGGTTTGCCGCTGATTGCTGCAAACACGGTGCCGCAGGGTGTGATCGAGTCATTGCGTGCGGCGCTGAACGAAGCCACGGCAGCACAACCCGAACGCGCTGCACGACTGCGCCTGAAGGGGTTTGCGAGCTTACCGCTGAGCGACTATGTCCGCATCACGCAACTGGAAAACGAGGCGCAAGCCTTGGGCTATGCGCGCCTCGCCTGAACTGCAACTTCAACTGCAAGAACGGCAACTGCGGCACATCACGCCGCGCCGGATAAACCAACATCAAGCACCAGCAGTTGCGCGCCATCCGCCACCTGATCGCCGACGGCATACAGCACTTCCGATACCGTACCGGCCGCCGGGGCCCCGATCGTGTGCTCCATCTTCATGGCTTCCATCACGATCAGCGGCGTGCCTTTCTCGACCACCGTGCCCGGTTCCACCAGCACGGCGATCACCTTGCCGGGCATCGGCGCGGTGAGACGCCCTTCCCCGTGTTCGGCATCCGCGGCATGCGCCAGCAGGTTCTGCCATTCGAAGGCCTGCGCCTCGCCAAGGCAGAACACATGAAACACGTCACCCTCCACGAACACGCGCCCCGTGACGTGCGAGTCGCCAATCGTCGCGCCGAACTCATGCGCGCCCGTGCCGCTCCACCACGTAAAGCCGTCCCGCTGACCCTTGTATTCCAGCGTTTGCGCGCCGCTATCAAGGCTATCGCGAGCGAACGTCGCTGCAAAGGCGTTTTCGCTTTCGATGTCGCGCCAGGCGAGGGTCTGCGTATAACCGCCGTTCAGGCGCCAGTGTGACAAGGCATCCCACGGCGACGCGCCATGCGCCGTACCGCCTTCACGCGTGAGCAACGCAGCACAGGCCAGCGCCAGCGCTTCACGGAAGGGCTTTTTCACCGGTGCGAACAACGCATCGTGATGCCGCTCGATCAGCCCGGTATCGAGATCGCCGCTCGAGAAAGGCTCGCTTGTGACAATGCGCTGCAGGAATTCGACATTGGTATACGGGCCCACGACCTCGCAAGCCCTTAACGCGCGGCTCATTCGCGCCAGCGCTTCGGCACGCGTTGCGCCATGCACGATCAGCTTGGCGATCATCGGATCGTAGAACGGCGTGATCGTATCGCCTTCGCGCACACCGCTGTCGATCCGCACCGGCGCACGTGAGCCGGGCGAATCCGTCGAACTGATCGTGAACTCCACGCCTTCCGGCATGCGCAGATGCTTGAGCGTCCCCGTCGACGGCAGGAAACCACGCGCCGGATGCTCCGCGTAGATCCGCGCTTCGATGGCATGACCGTCGAGTTTCAGTTGCGCCTGTGTGAGCGGCAACGGCTCGCCGGAGGCCACGCGTAACTGCCATTCCACCAGATCGAGGCCCGTCACCATTTCGGTCACCGGATGTTCGACCTGCAGTCGCGTGTTCATTTCCATGAAGTAGAAATTGCTCGCACCGGTCATGATGAACTCGACCGTGCCCGCACCGACGTAATTCACTGCGCGTGCCGCGGCGACCGCCGCCTCGCCCATCTCGCGCCGCAATTCAGCGGAGAGCCCCGGCGCCGGCGCTTCTTCCAGCACCTTCTGATGGCGGCGCTGCACCGAGCAATCGCGGTCGAACAGATACACGGCCCCGCCATGCTGGTCGGCAAACACCTGCACCTCGACGTGGCGCGGCCGCGTCAGGTACTTCTCGATCAGCACCCGGTCGTTGCCGAAGCTGCTGGCCGCCTCGCGTTTGCATGAGGCGAGCGCCGCCGCGAAATCTTCGCTGCGCTCGACCACCCGCATGCCCTTGCCGCCGCCGCCCGCGCTCGCCTTGAGCAGCACCGGGTAGCCCATCGAATCCGCCTCCCGCTGCAACAGTTGCGCGTCCTGATCGTCGCCGTGATAGCCGGGCACCAGCGGCACGGCCGCTGCATGCATCAGCGCCTTGGCGGCTGCCTTCGAACCCATCGCCGCGATTGCTTCGACCGGCGGCCCGATAAAGACAATGCCTGCCGCTTCGCAGGCCTGCGCAAAATCTTCGTTCTCCGACAGAAATCCGTAGCCCGGATGCACCGCCTGCGCACCTGTTGCGAGCGCCGCCGCGATGATGCGTTCGTAGCGAAGATAACTCTCAGCCGCAGTCGAACCGCCGATATGCACCGCTTCGTCACACGCCGCGACATGCTTCGCGTTGGCGTCCGCGTCGGAATACACCGCCACGCTTGCGATGCCGAGACGCTTGCAGGTTGCCGCAACCCGGCAGGCAATCTCGCCCCGATTGGCGATCAGAATCTTGTTGAACATGAGGTGTCTCGCTGAGTTGTCCCGTTCGGGACCGTTGTTCTGCGGTTTTTTGTGGCTTGCGGCGATGTCAGTTGCGCCACGCCGGCGAACGCTTTTCGAGGAACGACGCCACCCCTTCGCGGCCTTCCGCGCTGGCGCGCACGCGGGCGATACGCGAGGCCGTGTCTTCGATGAGCGCCTCGTTCAGTTCGCGCCCGGCGATATCCTGCACGAGCTGCTTGCAGGCTCGCACCGCCTGCGGGCCGTTGGCGCACAGCGTCTCGGCCAGTTGCTGCACGGTCGCATCGAGCTTGTCGTCGCTCACGGCTTCGCTGACGAGCCCCAGACGCAGCGCCGTCGCGCAGTCGAACAGTTCGGCGGTGGTGAAATAGCGGCGCGAAGCCTGCTCGCCGAGCGCGCGAATCACGTAAGGGGCAATCGTCGCGGGAATCAGGCCGAGGCGCGCTTCGGAGAGACAAAAGCGCGCCGTGTCCACCGCCACTACGATGTCACAGGCGCAGATCAGCCCCATGCCGCCCGCGTAAGCGTCGCCATTGACGCGCGCGATCACCGGTTTGTTGCAGCGGTAGATCGCCGCGAGCATCGCGGCGAGACGCATTGCATCGGTGTGGTTCTCCTCGTCGGAGTAACCGGCCATCTTCTTCATCCAGTTCAGATCCGCGCCCGCGCAAAACGCCTTGCCGTTCGCGGCCAGCACAACCGCTCTTACGTCATCGCGCTCGTTCAATGCCTGAAACGCCGCAGTCACTTCCGCGATCATCGTTTCGTTGAACGCGTTGCGCACGTCTGGGCGGTTCAGCGTCACCGTCGCCACCTGAGCGGCAAACGTCAGGCTCAAAGTTTCGTATTGCATATCGATCGACTCCTTCGCTTAGGGCCCGTCGCGTTACATTCTGAACACGCCGAAACGCGTGTCTTCGATCGGTGCGTTCATTGATGCGGACAGCCCCAGGCCAAGCACATCGCGGGTTTGCGCCGGGTCGATCACGCCGTCGTCCCACAGGCGGGCGCTGGCATAGTACGGGTGCCCCTGGTGTTCATATTGCTCGCGGATAGGCTGCTTGAACGCCTCTTCCTGCTCGGCGCTCCATGTGCCGCCCTTGCCTTCGATGCCGTCGCGCTTGACCGTAGCCAGCACCGACGCCGCCTGCTCGCCGCCCATCACCGAGATGCGCGCGTTCGGCCACATCCACAGGAAGCGGGGCGAATAAGCGCGGCCGCACATGCCGTAGTTGCCGGCGCCAAACGAGCCGCCGATGATCACCGTGAACTTCGGCACCTTGGCCGTTGCCACCGCCGTCACCATCTTGGCGCCGTTGCGCGCAATACCTTCGTTTTCGTACTTGCGGCCCACCATGAAGCCGGTGATGTTCTGCAGGAACACAAGCGGAATCTTGCGCTGGCAGCACAGTTCGATAAAGTGCGCGCCCTTTAACGCCGACTCCGAAAACAGGATGCCGTTGTTCGCGATGATGCCAACCGGACGACCCCAGATATGTGCGAAGCCGGTCACGAGCGTCGTGCCGTAGCGTGCCTTGAATTCATCGAAGGCGGAATCGTCGACGATGCGCGCGATCACTTCGCGGATATCGAACGGCTTGCGTGTATCCACGGGAATCACGCCATACATGCTCTTCGGGTCATAGCGCGGCGGCTTCGGTTCCTGCAGCGCCACCGGCACCTGCTTCGTGCGATTCAGATTGCCGACGATGCTGCGTGCAATCCCCAGCGCATGCGCGTCGTTCTGCGCCAGATGATCGACCACGCCGGACAGGCGCGTATGCACGTCGCCGCCGCCCAGGTCTTCCGCGCTGACCACTTCGCCGGTCGCGGCCTTCACCAACGGCGGGCCGCCGAGAAAAATCGTCCCCTGGTTCTTCACGATAATCGACTCGTCGCTCATCGCCGGTACATACGCGCCGCCCGCCGTGCACGAACCCATCACCACTGCGATCTGCGGAATGCCGGCCGCGGACAGGTTCGCCTGGTTGTAGAAGATGCGCCCGAAGTGATCGCGATCGGGGAACACGTCATCCTGATTCGGCAGGTTCGCGCCGCCGGAATCCACCAGATAGACGCACGGCAGATGGTTTTCCGCTGCAATCTCCTGCGCGCGCACGTGCTTCTTCACCGTCACCGGGTAGTACGTGCCGCCCTTCACCGTGGCGTCGTTGCAGACAATCACGCACTCCTGACCGGCGATGCGACCAATGCCGGTGATCACGCCGGCGCCCGGCGCGTCGTCGTGATACATGCCGAACGCGGCGAGTTGCGACAGTTCCAGGAACGGCGTGCCCGGATCGAGCAGTTGAGCGATCCGGTCGCGCGGCAGCAGCTTGCCGCGCCCTACGTGCTTGTCACGCGCGGCCTGGCCGCCGCCCAGGGCGAGCTTTTCGACTTTGGCGCGCAGATCGGCAACCAGTACCTCGAGCGCGGCCGCGTTGTTGCGGAAATCGTCCGAGCGCGGATTCAGCTTTGTTTCGATGATCGGCATTGCGTGGCTCTCCTGTGCGCCGCTGTTCTATTTGCCGCCTGGGTGGGCTAGGCGGGCTGAGTGGCACGAGTCAATCAAGCCGTTTCGGCAAACAGTTCTCGGCCGATCAGCATGCGGCGGATTTCGCTGGTGCCCGCGCCGATCTCATAGAGCTTCGCATCGCGCCACAGACGTCCCACCGGATATTCGTTGATATAACCGTTGCCGCCGAGAATCTGGATCGCTTCGCCGGCCATCCACGTAGCCTTTTCAGCGGTATAGAGGATCACCCCCGCGCAGTCCTTGCGCATCTGGCGCACGTGCTCCGAGCCCATCGTGTCGAGCTGGCGGCCAACCGCATACAGATACGCGCGGCATGCCTGCAGCGTGGTGTACAGATCAGCCACCTTGCCTTGAATAAGCTGAAACTCGCCGATCGACTGACCGAACTGCTTGCGGTCGTGAATATAAGGGACCACCGAGTCCATCACCGCGACCATGATGCCGGTCGGGCCGCCCGCGAGCACCGCGCGCTCGTAGTCGAGCCCGCTCATCAGCACTTTCACGCCGCCGTTCAACTGGCCGAGGATGTTTTCTTCCGGCACTTCGACGTTCTCGAACACCAGCTCGCCAGTATGCGAACCACGCATGCCGAGCTTGTCGAGCTTCTGCGCAACCGAAAAGCCCTTCATGCCCTTTTCGACGATAAACGCGGTAATGCCGCGCGGGCCGGCTTCAATATCCGTTTTTGCGTAGACCACCAGCGTGTCGCAATCCGGACCATTGGTGATCCACATCTTGGTGCCGTTCAGCACATAGTGGTCACCCTTCTTGTCCGCGCGCAGCTTCATGCTGACCACGTCAGAACCGGCATTCGGCTCGCTCATGGCGAGCGCGCCAACGTGTTCGCCGGACACCAGCTTGGGCAAGTACTTCTGCTTTTGCGCCTCGGTACCGTTGCGGTGGATCTGGTTCACGCACAGGTTCGAATGCGCACCATACGACAGGCCGACCGAAGCCGAGGCCCGCGAGATTTCTTCCATCGCGATCATGTGCGCCGTATAGCCCATGTTGGCGCCGCCGTATTCCTCCGACACGGTCATGCCGAGCACGCCCAGATCGCCGAACTTCTTCCACAGGTCCATCGGGAACTGGTCGGTGCGATCGATTTCGGCGGCACGCGGCGCAATTTCTTTCGCCGCAAAACCCGCAAGGCTGTCGCGCAGCATTTCGATCTCTTCACCAAGCGGGAATTGCAAACCGGGCAGGTTACTCATTGCAGTGTCTCCAGGAATTCGTAGGCATTCGTGCGCGGTAGGCGGCGCTCGCGGGCGCGGCGGCCTCGCGCGGTCGCACAAGGCGAATTTCACGCTAGATTTACGTATACGTCAATAGGTATTTTTGAGTGATACTCAGATATCATCCAGGCGCCTTAAGACCCTTTGCTAGCGTGCTAAACTCAACGCCACCGGGATCCCCGAACCTCGAAACTTGAACTGGACTCAGATGATGGCCGCACCGAAGGCCGTAACCACGGCGGAAGCGCCCGCATCGCGCCGCCAGCCGGCCGGACGCAAATCGCAGCAGCGCGTGAAGGAAATCCTTCAGGCCGGGCGCGACGTGTTCTCCGAGAAGGGCTACGAGCGTGCCACCACGGCCGAGATCGCCCAGCGCCTCGGCATCTCCGAGGCGACGGTATTCAGCTACTTTCGCGGCAAGCGCGAGTTGTGCGCGCGGGTCATCGGCGATTGGTACGACGAAATCATCGAGGCGATCGAAACCGGCCTGCCGCGCGACGGCAGCGTGCGCCAGCAGTTCGCCTTCATTGTCCGGATGCACCTGCGGCTAATGCTGGTGAACGGTACGGATCTGTGCGCGCTGGTGCTTTCGGAAGGCCGGGCGCGGCATCATGAACTCAGCGAAACGCTCACGGATATGCAACGGCGCTACACGGCTCCGCTGATGCGCGTGCTTGCGCACGGCCAGGAAACCGGCCAGGTGCGCGCGGATGTGCCGCTGCGGCTGCTGCGCTCCATGGTGTTTGGGCCGATGGAGCACGTCTTGTGGGACGCCACACTCGCCAACCGCCGCACGGATATCGAAGCCACTGCGGACAGCCTGATCGAGGTGTTATGGGCTGCTTTGCAGCCGCCCGATGCGGCGCTGGCCGCGCTGGTGCAGTTCAGGCACGAGGTGGGTGAGGCGAGCCGGCGCCTGGAAGCGGCCGAGGCGGTTGAGGCAGCGCGGAAGGCGGCAAGCGAAGCGGCGCCGGCCGGGCGGCGCAGCAGGAAGGTGGATGGCGCGGGCAGCGCGTAGCGGCCCGTTTCCGGCCACAGCGCGGGGCGCTATACCGGCGCCACACCTACGTAGTTCTCCGCCATTGCAGTGGCCGCCGCGCGTGAGGTCGTGACGTGCTCCAGCTCCGCGATCTGAAGCTGTTGTTCGAACGGCGACGCATCGTCGAGGCGGTGCATCATGCGGGTCATCCAGTACGAGAAATGCTCGGCACGCCAGATGCGCTTGAGCGCGGTGGCGCTGTAGCTATCGAGCAGATCCGTGCGGTTCTCTTCATAGAACGCGCGCAGGGCGGCAGTTAGCACGCGCACGTCCGCCACAGCAAGGTTCAGGCCTTTGGCGCCCGTCGGCGGCACGATATGGGCCGCATCGCCGGCCAGAAAGAGCCGGCCGTGCTGCATGGTGGTAGAGACGAAACTGCGCATGGCGACAATGTTCTTCTGGAAGATTTTGCCGTCCACGACCTTCTGACCATCGGCCGAGTCGACCCGTGCGTGCAGTTCGGCCCAGATGCGGTCATCGGACCAGTTGTTTACCGAATCCTTCGGGTCGCACTGGAAATACATCCGCTGCACATTCGCCGAGCGGGTGCTGACGAGCGCAAAGCCGCGTTCATGACGCGCATAGATCAATTCTTTGGAAGACGGTGGTCCTTCACACAGGATGCCGAACCAGCCGAACGGATAGATCCGCTCGTAATCCTTGCGCAATGCCGCGGGAATCGACGCACGCGACACGCCTTGCGAGCCGTCGCAGCCCATCACGAAGTCGCACTGGAGTTCCCATGCTTCGCCTTGATGCTTGAAACGGATTGAAGGTGTCGCTGTATCGATGCCGTGAATCGACGTGTCGGACACGCCAAACAGCAAGGCACCACCCGCTTCGATGCGCGCGGCCACCAGGTCCTTGATGACTTCGTGTTGCGGGTAAACGGTGATCGAGCGGCCCGTCAGTCCGGTAAGATCGATGCGCCGGCGCTTGCCCTCGTAGGCCAGTTCGAAACCGTGATGCAGCGCGCCCTCCGCCCTCATGCGCGAGCCGACACCCGATTCGCTCAGCAAATCCGTCGTGCCCTGTTCGAGCACGCCTGCGCGGATGGTGGATTCGATATGCTCACGCTGACGCGATTCGAGCACGACTGACTCGATACCGCGCAGATGAAGCAAATGGGAAAGTAGCAGGCCTGCCGGCCCGGCGCCGATGATGCCGACTTGTGTACGCATGACTGTCTCCTTGTAGACCGGAGTTGGCGCTTTAACGCTTACTCCGGTCCCATGCAACATGGTTGCTGTGCCGCGATTGATTTGTTAGTTAAGTGTGCCGATTAGCAGGCATATCGCGCAACGCGATATCGTGGATAACGACTATCTGGTTTTGAGATAGCGCGCGCAGGCCTGCAACCAAAGCCGGACGGCTTTCTCATACCTTACGCGTCGAAACGATGGCTGCGTTAAGCTATGCGCTCGCCGAAAGACACAACGAATCCACGGCAGAGCCGGCGTGGCATCGAGCTTGCTGACTCCACTTCCGAAACCATCGCCCTGCGAGGCAAACGAGAACAAACGAGGAAACCGCATATGGCAACGCGCACTAAACCGCGAATCAGGGTTGGCATTGGAGGCTGGACCTATACCCCATGGCGTGGCGTGTTCTATCCGGAGGACCTGACGCAAAAGCGCGAACTCGAATACGCGAGCCGCCAGTTCACGACCATCGAGATCAACGGCACGTTCTACGGTTTGCAAAAGCCCGAGAGCTATATGAAGTGGCACGACGAAACGCCCGACGATTTCGCGTTCTCGCTCAAGGCGCCGCGCTACGCGACGAACCGGCGCGTGCTGGCCGAAGCCGGCGACAGTATCGAACGCTTCTTCGGCAGCGGCCTCGTGCATCTGAAACAGAAGCTCGGCCCGATCAACTGGCAATTCGCCACGACCAAGCAATTCGATGCAGAGGACTTCGAAGCGTTCCTGGCGTTACTGCCGAAGAAGCTGGACAGCCTCACGTTGAAGCATGCCGTGGAAGTCCGGCACGAGAGTTTTCGCAATGAAGCCTTCGTCGCGCTGGCGCGCAAATACGGCGTGGCAATCGTACTCGCAGGCGACAGCGACTATCCGCAGATCGCCAATATCACCGCGCCGTTCGTCTATGCGCGCATCATGGGGACTTCCGACAAGCAGGCCCAGGGCTATGCGAAGAAGGCGCTGGATGCATGGGCGGAGCGGGCACGCCAGCTCGCCGCAGGCACCGTCCCTGAGGACCTCGAACCCGTCGAGGCGAAGGCCGCCACAAAGGGCGGTCGCGATGTATACCTCTACGTGATCAGCGGCTTCAAGGAGCGCAATCCGGCGGCGGCGAAAGCGATTATTGAACGGCTCTGATGGCCGCTGTCGCATTTGTACGACGGCCGGGGCGCCTCATCCGACCACTACCCGGTCTTTGTCGTGGAACTGCTGCATCCAGTTTTAGCGGGATCGATCGGCGGAAAATTCAGCCTGGTTCGACGCCCGGTTTCGCCGCTGCTTCCCTCCGTGTATTTACCGCTCAGGTACCGCCCGCGAGCGGACTCCACACCAGAAGCGCAACCTCATTCGCCTTGGCCGCGGGCGCGATCTCATGCTCGACAGATCCCTTGATACGCATCCTTGATGAACGGTGAGCGGAAAGCATCCGGCGACATGACATCCTCTACACGTCGCCGGGTGCGCCCGCGTTAGGCCGCCTGCGAGACGAGGTCCCGCAGAACGGTTTCCAGTTCCACTTCGCCCTTGACGATGTCGGCCTCCTCGCCTTCGAAGGCGATCCAGCCTTCATTGAATCCGTCGATCATGCGGATACGCGGCAACGGTTCCTTCATACCTTCGGACCGGAACAGCGCGTCCCATGTTTCGCGCGGCACCTCCTCCGCACGAACAGGACGACCGAGCACCCGGGAAAATGCCTCGGCCAGATCGTTCGGGCTCACACGTTTCGGCCCCTCCAGTTCGACGACACCCACGCCGCTCCAGGTTTGTTGAAGCAGTTGTGCGGCAACGCGGCCAACGTCCGCGGTCGCGACCATCGGCACAGCCTTGTTAAGCGGCTGCAGAAAGCTGGAGATCATCCCTTTGTCCCCGGCCGGGGCAACGTCCCATGCGGCGTTTTCCATGAACCAGCCGGGACGCAGGAATGTCACGGGTATCGATAAATCGCGAAGCGCCTGTTCCATCAGCGTTCGTTGCGTGAGCAGATTGGTCTCGGTGGCCTGCGCGCCGATCGTCGACAGGCAGACCACCTTGCCAGGTGCCGCCGACTGAAGCGCCCCGCGCACTGCGTCAATGACAGTACGTGCCTCGGGAAAGCCCGGCAACGGATCGAACTCGGACGGCGGCAGAATGAAGACGCCTTGCGTGCCCTCGAAAGCGGCGGTAAGGGACGCCGCATCGTCCATGTCGGCTGTCGCCACTTCACACCCGCGCTCGGCCCACCAACGTGCCCGGGCGGCGTCGCGTACAACCGCGCGTACCGGCTGACCCACTGAGAGCAACGTGCGCGCCAGCGCACCGCCGACCTTTCCTGTTATCCCTGTGATTGCATACATGGCAGCTTCTCCTTGCGAGGATTTCATTTTCTGTTATCTGACGGGCCGATCAATGATGCGCGTAAAGCGGTTCGGTCAGTGCATTCGCGGGCGCTGCCCCTACGGTGACACGGTTACCCGAAGCAGACGAACCGATGCGAATACCGCCCACGCCGCTGCCGACGTTCGACCCGGCGCCCTTCTGGGAGGCCACAGCCGCTTCGGCTGCCTGAATGTCGGTGGGGTAATGCAGATCATTGGCGCGGCCGGGCCAGTAGCCCACGCTTTCCAGCTGTACAAGCTCTCCGCGTACTTGCGCACGAGTGATAGTCGAACTGGAATCCTGAGCGTATCCAGCGACAGGGAAGGCGATAGCGGCTGCGATGGCAAGCGCGAGACGACGGGTATTCATGGCAATGCTCCTTTGGATCGTTGCGGTCGAAACCGACCGTTGGGATGCATTGTGGGTAGATTCGATGAGAAACTAAATGACACGAATGACACTTGTGAAGTGACAGGTAGTCACTAATGGGCCATAGTGCGGTTTTTGACGCACGGTGTGGGGAGCGCCAATGAGATCATCCAGCGAGAATCTCTCTAGCGGTATCAGCGTATTTGCGGCCGTCGTCGATGCGGGGACGTTCGCAGCCGCATCCGAATTGATGGATATGTCGCCACCCGGAGTTAGCCGGGCAATCGCTCGACTCGAAAGGCGGCTGAAAATACGGCTCTTCAATCGGACGACGCGCGCCGTTTCGCTCACGGAAGAGGGTCGACGGTTCTACGAGCAGGTCATACCGCACTTAAGGGGAATGGAAGAAGCGGCCGCAGCCGCGGCAGGAGGCGTCGTGACAGTACGCGGGAAGCTGCGAGTCAACCTTGATCCGGCTTTTTTTCGAATCGTTCTGAGCCCGAAGCTCGACGAATTCATGGATGTGCATCCTGAACTTGAACTCGAGTTCATTGCGAGAGATCAGCTTGGCGACCTCATCGTGGATGGCTTCGATCTGGCCTTGCGATTCGGCGAACCTCGCTCATCCAGTCTGATTGCGCGAAAGCTTCTGGACACCGCAGTTGTCACCGTCGCAGCACCTTCGTACCTCGCGCGCCGGGGGCGACCAGCGGAGCCTCAAGAGCTGGGTGGCGGGGCACACAAGTGCCTCGAATTCCGCAACCCGGAAAGCGGAAAGCCGTATCCGTGGGAATTTCATCGCAAGCGCAAAAAGCTGGTTGTCGAAACGAATGGACGGCTTACGGTGAATGATCCGAGCGCCCTCCTCAACGCGTGCCTGGCCGGCTCCGGCGTGGCGCAGATGTTACTGCTGGGAGCGGAACCTCTGATTCGGGACGGGCAGCTTGTCAATCTGTTCCCAGACTGGCCGGATGAGCGCTTCCCGCTCTATGCGTACCATCCATCACGGCACCACACGCCGGCCAAGACAAGGGTATTCCTCGACTTTATCGTCGCTTTGACGAGCAGGGGGTAGCAAGTCGAAACGGGACAGTTGTCGAGATTCCGTGCGAATCCGGCTGTAGCGCCGTGACGACGTCTGATCTTGAACCAGGGTCAATGCGCCAGCCATTCACGTCCTGCGAGGCACGCTGATGGCCGGCGTCAACCGTTAGACTGAGGACGCGGCGGCCGCCCTGCCGCGCAACCAGTTCATCGTGGTGAAGAGTAGTGTCGCGAACACGATCAGCACCGTCGCCACCGCAAGGATCGATGGATCGATCTGATCGCGGATGCCGCTCCACATCTGACGCGGCACCGTGCGTTGCTCAGGACCGCCAATGAACAGGATCACGATCACCTCGTCGAATGACGTGGCGAATGCGAACACGCTGCCCGTCGCGACAGCCGGCGCGATCAACGGCAGCGTGACGCGGCGGAACATCGTCCACGGTCGCGCGCCGAGACCGGCTGCCGCGCGCAGCAGGCTCTGGTCGAACGACAGCAACGAGGCCGTCACCGTGATCACGACAAACGGCGTTCCAAGCGCCGCATGCGCGAGCACCACACCCGGATACGAGTTAACGAGTCCGAGGGGCGAAAAGATGAGGTAGAAACCGGCCGCCACCACGACGATGGGGATGATCATCGGCGAAATGAGCAGCGGCATCACGATCGCGCGAAACGGGAACACCGAACGGCTCAGCCCGAGCGCGGCGAGCGTCCCAAGACACGTTGCGATCAATGTCGCGACCGCGCCAATGCCGATGCTGTTCGCGAATGCGAGCTGCCAATCGTGCGAGCCGAACGCCTGCTGGTACCAGCGCAGTGAAACGCCGTCCATCGGATAAGAAAAGAACGAACCCGAATTGAACGACAGCGGCACGATCGCAAGGATTGGCGCCACGAGAAACAGGAAGATCAACGCGCAATGGACGCGCAGTCCCGTGCGGGCGACGCGCTCGGACAGCGTTTGGTGACGTTGAGGTTGCATGCCGGTCTCCCCGCTAGCCGAATCGCAGCCGGTCGATACCGACAAGCCGGTTGAAGACGAAATAGAACAGCGCCGTAAAGACCACCAGGTAACACGACAGCGCGCCCGCGAGTCCCCAGTTGAGCTGCTCGTTCGTCTGCGATGCGATCAACTGGCTAATCATCTCGTCCCCCGCGCCGCCGAGCAGCGCGGGTGTGATGTAGTAGCCGAGCGCGAGCACGAAGACGAGAAAGCAGCCCGCGCCGACACCCGGCAGCGTCTGCGGAATATAGACCCGGATGAACGCCGTGACCGGATGCGCGCCCAACGATTGCGCGGCGCGCACGTACACCGGCGAGACCCCCTTCATCACCGAGTAGATCGCGAGGATCATGTACGGCAGCAGGATGTGCGTCATGCCGATCAGCACGCCGGTGCGGTTAAAGATCAGCGGCACCGGATGGTGGATGAGGCCGAAGCGCAACAACGCGGTATTGATGACACCGCCCGGCTGCAGCAGCACGTACCACGCGGTCGTGCGCACCAGCAGCGAAGTCCAGAACGGCACGATCACGAACAGCATGAGCCGGTTGCCCTGTTTCGGCGGCAGCGTGGCAAGCAGATACGCGACCGGGTAGCCGAGCAGCAGGCACAGCAGCGTGACGGTCCCACTGATCTGGACAGTGCGCACGAAGGCGGCGCGATAGATGGCGCTGTCCGCGGGCACCGACGTCACCGAGCCGTCCGGCGAGACCTGCGCATCGATAGCATTGAGCAGGTAGTCGGGCGTCGGCGACGTGGCGGCACGTTTCAGCAGCCGCCATGTTTCGGTCTCGCCCCAGCGTGGGTCCATCTCGATCAGCGCCGGCTTCCACGCATCAGGCGTCTGTGAGCGCGTCTCGCGCGCCGTCTTCATCAGCAGGCTGCGGAATTCCGGTTGATAGAAATTCATGCGCCGCGCGAGGTTGCCGAGTTGACCGCCTTCGGCCGACTGCCGCAACCCCTGCGCGAGCGCGGCAAAGGCCGGCTCGCCAGGTACACCGCCGCCATCCCACGTCTGCAGTGCCGCGGTCAGTTGCGGCATGCTGCCGCGCACTTCGGGATTCTGCACGCTGCGCGCAAGCAGGCTTGCGATGGGTGCGATGAAGGTGGCGAGCAGGAACACGAGCAGCGGCAACGCGAGCAGTAGCGCCTGCACGGCGGCCTTGCGACGCGCGCGTTTCCAGGCGTGACGATCGCCGCCGCGCTGGGTGGCGCCGATCGTTGCCGTCGGTTGCAGTGGCATGTTCATTGTCGCGCCGTTCCCGTCATTGCGTGAGCCATACCTGGAAGCGCTTGCTGATCGCATCCGCGTTGTCGGCCCAGAACGTTGCGTCGATCTGCAGCGGACGCTTGAAGTTAGCCGGTGCAGTTGGGAGATCGCCGAGGCGGCTCTTGTCGATCAGCGGAATCGCGTCCTTGCGCGGCGGCGCATAGGCGATGTATTTCGACAGGTCCGCGTAGGCCTGCGGGGTGGATGCGGAGACGATGAACTTCGCCGCGTCGGCCGCGTGCTTCGCGCCCATCGGAATGCCCCACCACTCATAGTCGTACACCTGCGCATCCCAGACGACCTTGAACGGCTTGCCGTCCTTGTGCGTCGCATCGTCGATGCGGCCGTTATAGGCCTGCGTCATCACAACCGCGCCGTCGGCGAGCAACTGCGGCGCCTGCGCGCCCGCATCCCACCAGACGATGCTCGACTTGATCGTGTCGAGCTTCTTGAATGCACGGTCGACGCCTGCAGGCGTGCCGAGCACCTTATAGACTTCCTTCGGCGCGACGCCGTCGGCAATCAGCGCCCATTCCATCGCCACCTTCGGCGATTTGCGCATGCCGCGCTTGCCGGGATATTTCTGCAGATCGAAGAAATCGTTGATGGTGGTGGGCGGCGTCTTCAGCTTGGTCGTGTCGTACGCATACACCGTCGACCATACCATCGCCGAAACAGCGCAATCGCTGATCGAGCCGGCCAGAAAGTCACTGGTATTGCCGAGCTGCTTGCGGTCGAACTTCTGCAGGAGACCTTCGTCGCACGCCGTGATGGCGTCATTGGTTTCCAGGTCGATCAGATCCCACGTGGGGTTTTTCGCCTGTTCCATCGCGGACAGCTTCGCGAGGCCGCCGTCGTAGGATTCCGTGGAAAAGCCGATGCCGGTCTTCGCGGTGAACGGCTCGAACCAGGCCTGTTTGGCGGCGGCTTCATAAGCACCGCCAAACGTGACGACTGACAGCGTGTCGGCAGCGTGCGCCGTCGACGCAAGGACGGAGAGGACCGTGACGGCGGTGAGAACAGCGCCGTGCGGGATACGGGAGCGAGTAGCGTGCATTTTAGTTGACTCCTGCGATGAGTGGCGATGCGGACGATGAAGGCGAAAATGTGGCGCGGTCGTCTGGAGTGACCGCGGCGCGCGACAAAACGGCGGGCAGTATCTTGCAGTCGTCGCGGCGCCATGTCACGGCCACGGTATGGCCGAGTGCGGGCAGATCGCGATGCTGGGTATTCGGCACCTTCACCACGACACTCTCGCCGTGCGCCAGCTTCAGATGCACGCGGTGGTGGTCGCCACAATAGACGAGCTCCTGCACGAGCGCGTGGACGACATTCGAATCGCCCTCGCCTCGCGCTGCATCGGCCGTTGCAGTGCCACTCGCCGCGATATGCGCGCGCTCGGGCCGCAATGCCAGCATCGCTTCGCCGCCGCTATCCAGTTCGACGCCCGCACGGCCGCTGATAGTGGTGCCGTCGGCGAGCTGCAGCGTGGCCCATTCGCTATCGCTTGCGACGACGCGGCCGGTCAAGCCATTATTCTCGCCGACGAAGTTCGCAACGAACGCATTCGCGGCGTTTTCGTAAAGTTCGGTCGGTGTTGCGGCCTGCTGGATACGGCCATCGGAAAACACGGCGACGCGATCCGACATCGTCAGCGCCTCGTTCTGGTCGTGCGTCACGTAGACGACCGTCAGCGACAGCTCGCGGTGCAGGCGCATGATTTCGTATTGCATGGTTTCGCGCAGGCGCTTGTCGAGCGCACCGAGCGGCTCGTCCATCAGGACTACGCTTGGTTCGAACACCAGTGCACGCGCCAGCGCGACTCGCTGCTGCTGGCCGCCCGAGAGCTGCGCCGGCCTGCGCGCCGCAAGATGCGGCAGCTCGACCATCTCGAGCGCGCGCGCCACGCGCGCCTTCTGTTCACTCCGCCCAATCTTGCGTACGGACAGCGGAAACGCGACGTTCTGCGCGATCGTCATGTGCGGGAACAGCGCGTAGTTCTGGAACACCATGCCGATATCGCGCTGGTGCGGCGGCTTGTCGTCGAGCCGCTTGCCGTTCAGGCGGATCTCGCCGCGCGTCGGCGACTCGAATCCTGCCAGCATCATCAGCGTCGTGGTCTTGCCTGAACCGGACGGCCCGAGCAGCGAGACGAATTCGCCACGCGCGACGTCGAGATCGAGGCCCTCGACGACGCTGTGCAGCCCGTCGTAAGACTTGCTGACGCCTGCGAATGAAATGAACGATTGGCTGGACATGGTCGTGTGATCATCCGGTGTGCGGCACGCGCATCATGCGGTGGCGGTTCGCCGCGCGAGATAGCGCGCGAAGTCGTAATTCGGCCGCTCGAGGTGGCTCAGGTTGCCTGGCTTCGCGAGCGGGGCATGCACGCCGCGAAACACCGCTTCGACGCCGCGCCGGTCTTCCGCATTGACCTCGTCGAGCAGGGTCTTCAGCGTGGCCATGTAGTCGGCCGCCTTCGGATCGTGGATGAACTCGGGTGAGAGTCCGCCACCGAACTGGATATGGACCTGACCCACACCGCGCGGCTGCAGCACGAGATACCAGAAGTAGCCCGGCGTGAGCGTCACGAGATGCGTCGGGTAGATCGCGAGGAGCGCGGTCGTGCGCCGCCAGTGTCCTTGTAGACGCGTGTTGCCGGGGTGGGCGTTGCCGATCGGCAGCGACGCTTCCTTGGTGATCCAATGATAGTTGAAGGCCGCTCGGCCGGGCGGACATTCCATCTCTTCGAGCCGCGAATGCGGGCCTACCGTCGCGCGATGCAGCATGGGCAGGTGGTAGCTCTCCATGAAGTTTTCCGCGAGGATCTTCCAGTTGGTGTCCCACACGTGCTCTTCGTAGAAGGTCTCGACGTAGTCGGACATACCGTACGGCTCGATCAGTTGCGTAAGTTCTTCGAGCTGTGTCGCGACGGGCGGCGCGTCGGCATCGAGCGTGACGTAAATCCAGCCTTGCCAGGTTTCGCAGCGGATCGACGGCAGGCGGTAGCTTTCCTTGCAGAAGCCGGCCTGGCGTTCCATCAAGGGCGCGCCGGCGAGCGTGCCATCCAGGCTGTAGTTCCATGCGTGATACGGGCACACGATACGTCTGACGTTGCCGCGTCCTTCGAGCAGCACCGACATGCGGTGCAGGCACACGTTCGACAAGCCGCGCAGACCACCCTGTTCGTCGCGCAGCACCACGACGGGCTGGCCGTCGATCTGCGCGGTCAGATAGTCGCCGGGATTCCTAAGCGCGCTGGCGCGCCCAACGCAAAGCCATTCCTTGCAAAAGATCTCGCGTTGCTCGAGCGCGAGGAATGCATCTGATGTATAGACCTTCGGCGGCATTGAATGCGCGTCGTCGAACGGCCGCTCGCAGTTCGTCCGCAATTCGCGGGCGATCTCGGGTCCTGAATCCGGCGACGTTGCAGGGGCAGCCATATGGCCTCCGGTTCGGCAATGCGTTGCGATGGACACCAATCTATCAAGTCAAATTGCCAGCCAAAATATTGTTTTCGGATGTAAAAGCCAGTTTTTTCCTATGCAGCCGCGCGGGCCCTCTGTGCAGGCGGTCTGTTCAGACATTGCGGTGCAGTTCGCGGATGTGTGTTTCGCAGAACTCCGCGAAGCGCTTCACTAACTGGCGCGGTTTCAGCTCGCGCGACTGCGCGATGCCGAGCGTTGTCGCCGTCACGTCTTCCTTGAATTGTTTGATCACGAAGTTCGCCCCGTCCACGGTTCTGAGCAATTTCAGCGGGAAGTTCAGGATGCTATAGCCGAGCCCGTTCGCCACCATCCCGCGCACCACTTCCGGCTGCGACGAGCGGAACGCGGGCACGGGCCGCGAGCCGACCGCGTCGAACAGCGCCGCGAAGTATTCACGGCTGTGCGGCAGGTCGAGCATCACATAAGGTTCGTCGAGCAGTTCGGTCAGCGAGACGGCCCTTGCGCGGGCGAGCCGGTGCAGCTTCGGCAGGATGACGTAGGGCGGTAGCGACACGAGCGGCGTGAATGCAATTTCATCGGTGAGGTCGAGGCTGTAGGTGAGCACAAGATCGAGCGTACCGTCGCGCAAGCCTCGCAGCAGGTCATCCTGATGCGCTTCCTCGGTGCGGAAGTTGACGCCCGAGTGGCTCGCAATGAAGCGGCTAATGAGCGCCGGCATGACCGGCGGCGCGAGCGAGACCAGGCAGCCGAGCGCGATCGCGCCCGACATGCCGCCGTCCATCTCGCGCGCAGCGGATTGCAGTTCTTCCGCGTTCTTCAGAAGATTGCGCGCCTGTCCGAGCATGTCGCGCCCCGCCTGTGTCAGCGACAAGCCGCTCGCATGATGGCGGATGAACAACTGCACACCGAAAGACGCCTCTAGGTCGGCAAGCGCGGTTGAGATGGACGGCTGCGAAATATGCAGTCTCTTCGCCGCGGCGGTGAAGGACAGCGCTTCCGCGGTGACCACGAAATACCGTAACTGCCGCAACGAATAGTGCAATTGGCCCACTTCCATCACATGTCCCGCGGTGTTTCATGTGTCGCGATTGTGCGCCGCCAGAAATCCGTTTGCATAGGTAAAAGCCATGAATTGCATTTTTGAAATATGTTTTTCGGATGCGCAGTGCGGGCGTAGATTGCATTCATCGCATGGATAGCTCTCCGCGACGGCGGACTTTACGCCGGCGGCGAAGCCATGACCGATCCGAATCTCGCTGCCTCTCAGAAGGGAACAGCCATGAGCGCTGAAACGACGTCAATCGATACGCTGGTTGTGGGCGCCGGCCAGGCCGGCGTGGCCATGAGCGAGCACCTGAGCAAGCAAGGGGTGCCGCACCTCGTCCTCGAGCGCAGCCGTATTGCCGAACGCTGGCGCACGGGACGTTGGGATTCTCTGGTGGCCAATGGCCCGGCCTGGCATGACCGGTTTCCGGGTCTGGAGTTCGACGATCTCGATCCCGACGCCTTTCCCTCGAAAGAGCGGGTCGCGGATTATTTCGAAGCCTATGCGAGGCAATTCAACGCTCCCATCCGCACCGGTGTGGAGGTGAAGAAAGTGGTGCGTAGCGCGGGCCGGCCCGGCTTCACCGTTGACACATCTGACGGAATTGTCGAAGCCAACCGTGTAGTGGTGGCTACCGGAGCGTTCCAGCGGCCCCTGATTCCACCGATCGCGCCACAAGACGGGCGACTCACGCAGATCCACTCGGCCGATTACCGCAATCCTGGCCAATTGCCCGAGGGTGCCGTTCTGGTGGTGGGCGCCGGATCGTCAGGGGTGCAGATTGCCGATGAACTGCAGCGCTCAGGCAAGAAGGTGTACCTCTCGGTTGGACCCCACGATCGTCCGCCACGGTCCTATCGCAACCGTGATTACTGCTGGTGGCTGGGCGTCCTTGGCGAATGGGACAAGGAGGTCGCGACGCCAGGCAGGGAACACGTCACCATTGCTGTGAGCGGTGCGCGTGGCGGTCAGACGGTCGACTTCCGGGCGCTTGCGAATCAGGGAATCACGCTCGTCGGTCTGACGAAGTCGTTCGAGCGCGGCGTCGTCACTTTCGAACAGGACCTTGCAGCTAACCTCGCTCGCGGTGACGAGAACTATATAGCGGTGCTCGATGCGGCTGATGCGTATATAGCACGCAATGGACTGGACCTTCCGGAAGAACCTGCGGCCCGCGACACGCTTCCCGATCCGCAATGCGTGACCTACCCGCTTCGCGAACTCGACCTCGTCGAGACTGGCGTGACCTCGATCGTCTGGGCAACGGGCTATACGGTCGACTATAGCTGGCTGAACGTCAACGCTTTCGCCGCCAACGGTAAGCCTCAACATCAACGGGGCGTTTCGAGCGAACCCGGCATCTATTTTCTGGGTCTGCCGTGGTTGTCGCGTCGTGGCTCCAGTTTCATCTGGGGTGTTTGGCACGACGCCATGCACATTGCGGACCACATCGCCACGCAGCGCAGATATCTCTCGTATCGCGATGCGTCGCAGCGTCAGGCAGAGGACTGTCAAAAGACGGGACCCGGTGGCGCACGCCCTGATTCACAGCATCTCGCACACCTTCTCGACTGACTTCAAGGCGCATGATGAACCAACCTACGCACACCCGCATCCGCATGTTCAACACCAAGGAGACCTACCCCAACCAGTCGCTGGATAACGACCTTTGCCAGGCCGTGCGGGCCGGCAACACCGTCTATGTGCGCGGTCAGGTGGGCACGGATTTCGAAGGTAACCTGATCGGGCTTGGCGATCCGCAGGCGCAGGCCGAGCAGGCGATGAAGAACGTCAAGCAATTGCTCGAGGAAGCGGGTAGCGACCTCTCGCATATCGTCAAAACCACCACTTATCTGATCGACCCTCGTTATCGCGAGCCGGTGTATCAGGAAGTCGGTAAATGGCTAAAGGGGGTCTTCCCTATTTCGACCGGCCTCGTGGTCAGCGCCCTGGGTCAGCCTCAGTGGTTGATGGAGATCGACGCGATCGCGGTGATTCCGGATAACTGGAAGCCCAATCAGGGTTAAGGAGCAGGACATGACATTCTCGATCATCGGACGTTGCCCGGAGACTGGTCAGCTTGGCGTCGCCATCAGTTCTTCCAGTATTTCGGTAGGTGCCCGATGTCCCTGGCTACGCGCCGGCGTTGGGGCGGTGGCGACGCAGAACGTCACATTGCCTGCCCTCGGCCCAGAGATCCTCGACCTGCTGGAAAATCAGCAGATCGAACCTGTGGCAGCTCTGGAGCGGGCGATCAACGCGAACGGTTGGAGCCAGTATCGACAGGTGACGGTGATCGATAGCCAGGGTCGTACCGCGTTTTTCACGGGCAAAGAAGCCCTGGGCGTGCACAACGCCGTGGCGGGTGACCAGTGCGTCGCAGCGGGCAACATGCTGGCGGGCGCGGAGGTCATAGAGACCATGGTTCAGGCGTTCGAGAAAGCGCCCGGCATGCTTGCCGACCGCCTGCTGTCGGCGATGCGCGCCGCGCTCGCAGCGGGTGGTGAAGCGGGACCCGTGCATTCGGCGGCGCTAAAGGTGATGGGCGATGTGATCTGGCCGATCGTCGATCTGCGCGTCGACTGGGTGGACGTGGACCCGATCGGAGAACTGGACGCGCTGTGGCAGGCCTATCGACCGCAAATGCAGGACTACCTGACGCGAGCGTTGAATCCGACTGCAGCGCCGAGCTATGGGGTACCGGGAGACGAGTGAGATGGCGAGGCGTGCGCGGCGAGCCTTTCATCCGCGCAGTAAGATTGCCCTCAGGACCATTGCCGCCATCAAGACGGGTACGGCCGACGAGTTGCTCGCAGCGTCAACCTGCAGGGAGCCTCAATCATGACGATTTTCAAGGATCCGTTGCATGACCAGCTTGGTACATGGCCGATCGCTTACATCCCGTACGGAGGCGCGGACTTCGGTGAAATCGAAAGCGTGGCCGCCGCCGTGGGCGACGGCGATGACGATGCCTTTTATCTCGCGTGGACGCAAGCAGCCGATCGACTGCATTCGGAGGCACTTTCCGCCCAGTTGTCCGGACATGAGGCGAGTGCCCGGGCGCTCTATCTCAAGGCCGCATGCTTTTACGGCAAGTCTTACCATGCGCACTTCGGATGGCCGGTCGATCCACGCGTGATCGAAGCGTCGAAACAGCAAATCGCGGTGTTCGAAAGTGCACTCGCACTTGGTGGCGAACCCTCGGGGCCGATGCGTATTCCGTTCGATAACGCATCGATGCTCGCCTACCTGATACCGGCCCCAGGGCGCACGACCGAGCGCCGGCCCCTGCTCATTGTGACGAACGGCTACGACGCTAGCATCACGGATCCTTATTTCGCGTCTGCCGTCGCGGCGTCGCGACGAGGTTACCACTGCCTCATCTTCGACGGACCTGGGCAAGGGACAACGCTCATCGAGCACGGCGTGACCCTGCGGGCAGATTGGGAGACGGTTATCGCGGCCGTTGTCGATTTCGCGCTGACATTGCCGCAGGTCGACCCCGAGCGCATTGCATTGAGCGGCTGGAGCCTTGGTGGATACCTTGCGCCGCGGGCCGCATCGGGAGAAGCGCGTCTTGCTGCGTGCATCGCGGATCCCGGTCAGGCATCAATCGCGAGAGGCTTCCGCGACTACGCGATCAAGCTCGGCGCGACGCCAGAGGAGGCGGCCGATCTCGGCGCCCTCCCGGAACCTCTGCTCGCGAAGATGGAGCAGATCATCGCGGCGGACAGGAAATTCCGCTGGAGCTTCATGCAACGCGGATACTGGGTGAATGGCGCCCGAGATCTACGGGACTATTTGACCCGCATCGAGCAGTTCACGATGGCCGGCCGTATCGAACGCATCAAGTGTCCAACGTTGTTCACGCTGGCCGAGGACGATCCGCTCGCGGCAGGGACCGGTGAATTCTTCGATGCATTGCAATGCCCGAAGACCTTGATCCGTTTCACCGCGAGCGAAGGCGCCGGAGAACACTGCGAGATGCGCAATCGATCGATTCTGAACCACAGGATGCTGGACTGGCTTGACGACGTGCTTTGCGGATCGGCGGCACGCTAGCCCGAGAGCGAAGCCCGCCAAGGCTTCGCTCCCAAACAAACGCGTTAAACCGTCCTCAGATCGTCAACCGCAAGCGGGCGCTGCCTTCTTGCACGCATCGGCCAGTTGCGGCGGCGGATCTTTCTTGAACACCGTTTTGTACGACTCGAGCACGTTGGACTGCACGACGGGCAGCGATTGCACGCCAATCCACGCCGGCGGCGTCTGGCCGATCAGCGCCTTCATCATCGCCATCGCTTCGGCCACGCCCTGATCGTACGGACGCTGCGAGCCTGTTGCCTTGAGCGGGCCGCCCTTGGCAATTTCGATTGCCGATTCGAGCCCGAGGTCCACCGTCGTCATCGGCGTATTGATGCCTTGTGCGCGCATCGACGTCAGCGTATCGAGCGCGGGCTGGTCCCACACGGCAAACACGCCCTTCACGTCCGGATTCGCGGTGAGGAAGTCACCCGCGATCTGACCGACCTTCGACGGGTCCGTGAAGGCAACCTGCTTGATCTTGATGTCGGGGCGATTCTTCTTCATCCAGTCGTTGACGGCCTTCGTGCGCTCAGTCGTACTGAAGTAATCGACGCCGAAGTTCACAAGACCGACCGTGCCGCCCTTCGGCACGCACGATGCGAGCACCTTCGCCGCGATCTGGCCATTGCCCTCGCTATCCGCCGACACCATCGCCGAGTACTCCTGCGGGTGCTTCAGGCCCGTCGGTACGTTGTCCATGAACACGAGCTTGATACCGGCCTGCGAGACTTTCTTGTAAGTCGCAGCCGTTGCCGTACCGTCGACCGGAATCGAGATGATGCCGTTCGGATGGCGCTGGATCGTGTTTTCGATGTCGGCAATCTGCTTGTCGACCTGATACTCGGCCGACGCCGTGCCGATCACTTCCACGCCGTATTTCTTCAGCGTGTCGGTGATGCCCTGCACCTGCAACTGCGACCAGTCGAGGTTCATTGTCTGCATCGAAATGCCGACCTTGAAGTTGCCGGCCTTGACCTTCGCGGCCTCGGCATCCGTGAGCTTGACGGCATCGACGGACGACGCCTTCTCACCATTCGGTCCCTGCCCGACGATACCCTTCGGTCCAATCGAGTTTACAGGCAGACTCGTGCAGGCCTGCGCAAATGCCTGCGAACAGCACATAGCCATCATAGTCGCCACCGCGATACCCGCCAGCCTCACTCCTGATCCACGACGATAGTTCATGACTTTCCTCCGTTGGTCGTGTTGTACTGCGTCCCCATCCGTTTTTGAAATTCCCCTTCTTGGCCTGTCGCGCAACGTCGCAAGCGCGAGAAACCCATTTACTCTGACTGTTCAATACTCACTTGCGGGTGAACGCCACTGCCGCGACGATGATGACGCCCTTGATGACAAGTTGCAGCGACGAACTCACGCCGAGCAGCACGAGGCCGTTATTCAGCGTGCCAATGATGAGACTGCCGAGCAGCGTACCGAGAATGAAACCGCGTCCGCCGAACAGACTGCAACCGCCAAGGGTGACGGATGCGATCACGTCGAGTTCCATGCCCTGTACCACGTCCGGCCGCGCCGCATGCGAACGCGCGGCCAGCACGAGCGCGGCGAGACCGGCCAGCGCACCCGTCAGCACGAAAGCGAGCGTCGTCACGCGGCGAATGTTGATGCCCGAATAGAGCGCGGCCGTCGGGTTGCCGCCCGCCGCATAAACCTGGCGGCCGAACACGCTGTAGTGCAGCAACAGAATGCCGCCGATCACGGCGAGCAGTGTCCACAGGATCGGCACCGGCACGCCTGCAATATCGCCTTCGCCGAAGATCGCGATGAACCGGTCGTTGGTGATGATCTCGGGGCGCGTCGTCGTGACCATCAGCGCGAGACCGCGCGCCGCGCTCAGCGTGCCGAGCGTAACCAGAAATGACGGAATGGAGAGGCGCGTCGTGACGAGGCCGTTGATCGCGCCGACGATCGCGCCCGTGCCGATGCCCGCAATCGCGCCGACGATCCAGCTATCGCTGATGTGCGACATCGCGAGCGCCGCCGACATGCCGGACAAAGCCAGCGCCGACCCCACGGACAGATCGATCTGCCGCGCAATGATCACGAACGTCATGCCGATCGCGATGATCGACACAAGCGCCGTTTGCCGCCCGATGTTGAGGAAGTTGTCGATCGACAGAAACCACGGCGACGCGAAGCTGAACACCACCAGCAGAATCGCGAACGCGATATACAGCATGTGCGGACGGTCGCCCTGCAGCAGAAGCTGCGCAATGCGCCCCATGCGTCCGCGACGCTGGGCGGCCTGTCGCTCGGCGGGCATTGGCGAAACAGACTCCTTCATGTTGCAAGCTCTTCAGTAGGCCGGGAAAGTTGAATGAGATGGTGAAGCTCTTCCGTGTGACGAATCTGCCCGCGCTCAACGGTTCGTTCAATCGAGCCATCCGCCACGATCGAAATGCGGTCGCATAGCCGCAACAGTTCGTCCAGATCCGACGACACCACAACGACGGCCGTGCCTGCGAGCGCAGCGTCGTGCACCACGCCGTAGATTTCTTCACGCGCGCCGACATCGACGCCGATCGTCGGCTCATCGAGCAGCAACAGCTTCGGCCGCGGGTGATTCCATTTGGCGAACACGACTTTCTGCTGGTTGCCGCCGGACAGAAACTTCACATGCGTCGACGCATCAGGCGCCTTCACGGAAAGTTGCTTCATCGCCACGCGTGCCTGAAGTGCTGCGGCTTTCGCCAGCAGCCAGCCGCCGCGCGAAAGCTGCGGCAGGCGCGGCAAGGTCAGATTGCGTTCAATAGAATGCTCGAGCACGAGCCCTTGCAGATGCCGGTCTTCCGGCACGAGCGCGACGCCGCGCCGGATCGCGTCGGCGGGACGGCGCGCGGCAAGCGGCTCGCCGTCGAGATCGATCGTACCTTGGTGAATCGGCAGTAGTCCGAAGATCGTCTGCAGGATTTCCGTGCGACCGCTGCCGATCAGTCCTGCCAGGCCATGCACTTCGCCCTTGCGCACGGAGAGATTCACGCCGGACAGACGCGCGTTGCTCACGTTCGTTAGCGTCAGCACGGGCGCGTGGTGTGCAAACTGCGGTGCAACCTGCGCGACCGTTCGTTCATCTGCGCCTGGCGCTGTTTGCATGGCCGTGCCCGTAGAGGTTTCCTGCCTGGCCTGCATCGCCGCATGACGCGGGCCGACGATGGCTGCGACGAGCCGCTTCATGTCGGTCTCGGCTGTGGCGAACTGGCCGGCGTTCGCCCCGTCGCGGAACACGGTCACGCGCTGCGAAATGCGAAAGACCTCGTTCAGGCGGTGCGTCACGTAGATCACACCGACGCCACGCTCCGTCACCGTGCGAATCGCGTCGAAGAGAATCTTTTCTTCGCCGCCCGTTAGCGCGGACGTCGGTTCGTCGAGGATCAGCACGCGCACGTCACCCATTAGCGCCTTGCAGATCTCCGTCATCTGCCGGTAGGCAAACGGCAGCGAAAAGACGGGCACGCGTGGATCGAGCGGAATATTGTGTTCGCGCAGAAACGCGCTGACCTGGGCCATCAGTTCGCGCTGCCTGACAAAGCCGAGTCGCGTGCGCGGCTCACGCCCCAGCATCAGATTGGCGCCCACCGACAGCGATTCGACGAGACTCAGGTCCTGATAAACGACAGCGACGCCCGCCTCGCGCGACTTCGCCGGCGATTCGAACGCGACCTTCCGGCCGGCGATTTCGATCGAGCCTTCGTCGTACGTGTGAACGCCGCTCAGTATCTTGATGAGGGTGGATTTGCCCGCGCCATTTTCGCCGAGCAGTGCATGCACTTCACCCGGCAGAACTTCCAGATTGACGCCACGCAGCGCCTGCACGCCACCGAACTTCTTGGTGACGCCTGTAACGCGGATTAATGGCACGCGAGGCGATGAAGCGGCCGCGACCGCAACCGGCTCACTCATCCTGTGTCTCCTTCGTCGGCATGACGAATTCTTATGCTTCGCGATCGGGCCGCGAGGTGTGTTGTGATCTTCGCATCATGCAAATGATGCGTCAATAACATTTAGCCCCTATTCAACGGGCATTCGACGGTAGGATTGCAACGATGATTGCGCTATTTGTGATGATCCTATCGTTTTCACTGGTTGCTTTGTGAAGATGGGCGCGGCTCCGTCTGCCGGTCCTGGCAACGGCTTTGATGGCCGTCAAATCACCAATTCATCCGCTCGGGAAAGGAACAACTGCAGCACCGGAGACGTATTCGACCTGCTGTAGCCGATCACCAGATCGACTGTCGGCGCCTCGCCTTCGAGCGGGCGGCTCACCACCGACCAAGGCAGCAGATTGTTCGCGTACTCCGGCAGCAGCGCGAGCCCGCGCGTGGACGCCACCAGCGACATCGCCATGGCGAGATTGTCGACCCCATGTTCGGGCGTGACCTCAATCGCGTTATCCCGCAGATACCGCAGGATCACCTGATTCAGCACCGTAGCCTTGTTCGTCGCCAAGATGAACGGCTGGCCCTTGAAATCCTCGGGACGGATGCTGGTGCGTTCGGTCAGGGGATGATCGCTCGGCATCAGTACGATGAGTTTCTCGCGGCTCACCACCCGGTAGTCCAGATCGAATCCCGGTTCAGCGCGCAAAAACGCGAGGTCGAGCTTGCCGCGCGCCACCGCATCGGCCAGATCCGGCGAATAGTGGCTCGATACGGTCACGTCGATCTTCGGCAATTCGTCGCGCAGCACCTGCATGGCGCGCGGCAGCCAGGTCATTTCCTGGCCCGTCAGAAAGCCCAGCGCGAAGACCTGCTTGGTGGGTTGCGACGCCCGCCGCGCCGCCTCGGTTGCGGCGTCGACCTGGGACAGCGCGAGCCGCGCGTGGTCCAGAAACGCCTTGCCGGCCGCCGTCAGTTCGACCCCGCGCGCACTGCGACTGAACAGCTCGGCGCCGACCTCCTCTTCCAGATCGCGGATCTGGCGGCTCAGGGAAGGTTGCGAGGTGTACAGCCGGCGTTCGGCCGCCACCGTCAGGCTACCGGTCTCGGCGACGGCAATGAAATACCGCAAATGGCGAAGTTCCATAGTCCCTTGGTGGTGATCCATGCCTTACAGGCATGCCAACCAGCCTACAAAGTCTTTTAACTTTCCGCAAGCCCCCGCTAGATTACCTATCAGGCGGAGACGTGGCGGCAGCCCGTTCTGCACGACGGCGCGGTACCGGCTCCGCTCCATGCCTGCCATCTATATCGCTACGGCACCAGGTACGGACAGGTCTCTTGTTGTGATCACCGGTTAGCACTGAACGCCAGGAATCTGACTTATGAGCCCTCTCAATGGCAAAACGGCGCTTGTCACGGGCGCTTCACGTGGTATTGGCCGCGCCAGCGCGCTGGCCCTCGCGAAAGCCGGCGCCCAGGTGCTCGTGCATTACTGCCGCGAAGACAAGGCGGCGCATGAGGTGGTTGCGCAGATCCGCGCAGCGGGCGGCCACGCTGAGAAGGTCGCGGCAGATCTGCGTACGCCGGAAGGCCCGCACGGGCTGGCAAGGCGAGTGCGCGTCGTGATCGGCGCCCGGCTGGATATCCTCGTGGCCAGTGCGGGCGTGACGAAGGACGCCAGCATTGAAGACACCACCGTCGACGATTTCGACGAAGTGTTCGCGGTGAACGTGCGCGCGCCCTACTTCCTGGTGCAGCAACTCATGCCGGCGATGTGCAAAGGCAGCAGCGTCGTGCTGGTTTCATCGCTGGCGGCACATGCGTCGGTCGGCTCGCTGTCGGCGTATGCGGCGACCAAGGGCGCAATCGACGCGCTCGTCAAACATTTTGCGCTGGCTCTCGGCGGCCGTGGTGTGCGGGTGAATGCCATCGCTCCGGGCGTTGTGGAAACCGGAATGTCGGCTCTCGCGACAACGGAGAGTGGCCGCGAGGCCACCCTCGATATGCAGATGTTAAAGCACATCGCGCAGTGCGAAGACATTGGCCACACCGTGGTTTTTCTGGCTTCGGATGCCGCGCGCTGGATCACCGGCGAGACGCTATGCGTCGACGGCGGTTCGAAACTTTGATCAGCACCCTTAACCCTTATTGAGCCCACTCATCAGAAGGATGACCCAATGACCATCGATACACCGCTCCTATACGAATCAAAAGGCTCCCCGAACGCGCGCCGCGTGCGTTTCTTTATTGCGGAGAAGGGCCTTCATATTCCAATGAAGCCGGTCGACCTCGGCACTAAAGAACAGTTCTCCGAAGCTTACAAGGCCATCAATCCGCGCAGCCAGGTGCCGGCGCTGGCGCTCGCCGATGGCACCGTCATCACCGAGGTGCTCGCCATCTGGCGTTATCTGGAAGAAGCGTACCCGCACACTCCGCTGCTCGGGACAAGCGCCAAAACAAAAGCGCTCGCCACCATGTGGGAGCGTCGCGCCGAACTGGACGGCTTTGCGCCAGTCATGGAAGGCGTGCGCAATGCGGTGGCCGGCCTGAAAGGCCGTGCGCTCTCCGGACCGCATGCCTATGAGCAGATACCTGATCTGGTCGAACGCAGCAAACAGCGTGTGGCGAACTTCTACGCCGACTTCAACGAGCGTCTCGCGAGCGTTCCGTTTGTCGCAGGCGAGGAATTCTCCGCAGCGGATATCACGACGCTGGTGACGGTAGATTTCGCGACCAACGCGCTGAAGATGCCAATCCTGGACAAGTACACCGCTTTCCAGCAGTGGTACGACAAGGTATCAAACCGCCCGGGCGCGAGCGCTTGACGTTCCGCGCCAGCAGCTTGAGCTGGCGCGTCCGCTTAACCACGGCGCCTGACCCATCGCGATGCGATGGGTCAGGCACCGTTTCTATTTGTTTCGTTATCCAGATTAACTTTCATCCTTGGCTGTAACGGCGCGCTCTTGCGTCACGCCGACACTCATCCCCGATTGGAATGATTCATATCCAATTCCGAGTCTTCTCTAAGCCCTAAGGAATGGATAAATTCTCCATCAACGAATCGGCACTGTGTCGGACGTCCCAGTACTCACTAGCTACCCAAGGAAAGATCATGGCTCACTTGTTCACTCCCACGAAGGTCGGTGCTTCTACCCTCTCCCATCGGGTCGTTCTGGCGCCGATGACCCGTTTGCGCACCATCCAGCCCGGCGATATTCCCAGCCCGATGATGGCGGATTTCTACGGCCAGCGCGCTTCGGAAGGCGGCCTTGAGATCGTCGAAGGCGTCAGTATCTCGATCACGGCCCGCTCCTACCTGGGCGCCGCGAGCTTCTATCACGACGGCCAGACGGAAGGCTGGAAAGCCATCGCCAATGCCGTTCATGCCAAGGGTGGCCGAGTCTTCATGCAGCTCATCCACGGTGGCCGGCAAAGCCACGTTGAAATGACCGGTGGTGTCGCGCCGGTGGCACCCTCAGTCGTACCGTTCGATGGTGTCGCGCTGACCAAGGATGGCTTCGTCCCCGCTTCACCTCATCGCGCACTCGAGATCGAAGAAATCCCCGGCATCATCGAAGATTTTCGCGTGGCGGCTCAACGCGCGCTCGATGCAGGCTTCGACGGAGTCGAACTGCATGGTGCAAATGGCTACCTGGTGGATCAGTTCATTCAGGACGGCACCAACAAGCGTACTGACGCCTACGGCGGCCCGATCGAAAACCGTGTACGGTTCCTCCGTGAAGCGGTCGAAGCGCTGATCTCGGTGTTTGGTGCCGAGCGCGTCGGCGTGCGGATCTCGCCCTCCGGCGAATGGGGTGGCATCTCCGATAGCAATCCTGAAGCCACCTTCAGTTACGTGGCGAAGGTGCTCAACGAATATGGCCTCGCCTACCTGCATGTAATCGAACCGCGCATCAAGGGCGACGATACGCTGCATGAAGGTCACGCGCCGGTCGCGGTGAAGTATCTGCGTCCTCATTTCACGGGTGCCATCATCGCTGCCGGTGGCTTCGACGGCGCGAGCGCCGAAGCCATCGTCGCGTCGGGCGATGCGGACCTGGTAGCGTTTGGCCGCCACTTCTCATCGAATCCGGACTTGCCGTACCGCCTGAAGCACAACGTGCCGCTCACGCCTTATGTTCGCTCCGCCTTCTGGGGCGGCGATGAGACGAATTACTCGGACTTCCCCGCTTACGAAGCCCTTGCGACCGCGTAACCCTGAACTAGACTCAATACGTTCAGCACGTTGGACCTTCATCATCCATTTAGATCACGAGGTTTACATGTCACGCACGATTCAATTTGCAAAAGCCGGCGGTCCCGAAGTGCTCGAATTCGTCGAGCAACAGGTTCGCGCCCCCGGGCCGAATGAAGTTCGCATTAACGTCAAGGCAATCGGTATCAACCGTGCCGAAGCCATGTGGCGCACCGACATCTATATCGAACCGGTCAAGTTTCCGGCGGGCCTCGGGTACGAAGCCGCAGGTGTGGTCGATGCGGTCGGTCCGGGCGTGAGCGGCATTGTAGTCGGCGACGACGTCAGCGTCATCCCGTCGTTCTCGATGAACCAATACTCGACGTATGGCGAGGTCATCATTGCGCCCGACTACGCGGTCGTGAAGCATCCGAAGACGCTCTCGTACAGCGACGCTGCGTCGGTATGGATGATGTTCGTCACGGCCTACGGCGCGCTCATCGAAGACGCGAAGGTCACGAAGGGCGATTTCGTCATCATTCCGGCCGCCTCCAGTAGCGTGGGCCTCGCGGCGATCCAGATCGCCAACTACGCGGGCGCAACGACGATTGCACTGACCCGCACGTCGGAAAAGCGCGGCCAGTTGCTCGAAGCCGGCGCGGCGCACGTGATCGCCACGGAAGAGACCGACCTCGTGCAGGAAGTGATGCGCATCACCGGCGGCAACGGGGCCCGGGTCGCGTTCGACCCGGTCGGCGGCCCCACCTTTGCCAAGCTGATTGCCGCGCTGTCCTTCGGAGGCATCGCGTTTATCTACGGTGCGCTCAGCACCGAAGTCACGCCGCTGCCGATTCTCGACATGATCGGCAAGGTCGCCACGGTCAAGGCACATAACATCTGGCTGACGAGCGGCGACGAAACCCGCCGCAAGGCTGCGGTGGAATTTGTCCTTAAAGGCCTGGAAAGCGGCGCACTCAAGCCGGTAATCGATCGTACCTTCAAGTTCGACGACATCGTGGAGGCCCACCGCTATCTGGAGAAGAACGGCCAGTTCGGCAAGATCGTCGTCACCGTATGACCGGCATGGGGCGCAAACGCCCCATGCCCGATTGTTGGCCGAATCCAAACGAAGTTTTCAGGGAACGCGTATTTATCCGGTGTAAGGCAGTCGATATCATGCCCTGGAGGGTGTCGCCATAGACACCCACACTCCTCGCCCCGTCGTGCCGCTTGCCGCCACGACGGGCGTTGGCGTCTTTTCGCTGCACTGCAGCAGGCGCCGAAGTGGGTTGCCGCAGCACATCGTTACAGGCCGTTCTGTCCGCGAGGACAGAGCCAAACAAAGGATTCGACGTGAACGGAACAGGAACCGGGTCAGACTTCGCGGCCACGCACAAGCGAACCGCGACGCGCAATGGACGTCTGAAGGTCGATGCCGTCCAGCGTCACGACGGCACTGAACGTGTCTTCTCGCCAAACGCCGACGCGTTACCGGCAACGGCCGCGGCCGCTATGGCGTCCACGTTGACGCCAGCCCGCCTCGCCGACCCATGGGCTTTCGTCATTGCGGGGCTCAAGGACAGCGCCGAGCCCGTGTCGAAGGCTGCGGGCGTAAGCGAAGCGAAAGTGAATGCGGCCAGCCAGGACGTCGCGGAAGAGCCGCGGCAGTCCGCTTCCCGCTCCGGGCGTGAGTGCACCGGTCGCGTGCGCCGCGGCGCCGCGGCCGATCGTGCACGGGCGCCCGCGGCCGTCGCGGAGAGCGCCGTCGTGACGTTTGTCGAGCGTTTCAGCCCCAAGTCGGTGTCGATTACCTGGCGCGACTCCACCGCGGCCAACTATTGCGAGCAGTTGTGGATCCGGCGGATCGCGCGGTCGCAAGGCGTGTGCGCGCTCACTGGAAACAGCATCGTGCGCGGCGACGCAGTTTATGGACCGGCCGGCCGCACGGCAGCACGTCCAGCCAATGCTGCGCAAATGGTGCTGGCCGAAGCGATCGAATATCTCGAAGGTCCGGCCTGATCCAGCGGGATTGCCACCCGTTGCGCTCTGCAGTCGGTTGACATGTCGGGCGAGGCCTCGTAGTCAGCTCTGGTAGTCAGGTAGCTTCGTCGGCGAGGCAAGTCTCGACGAAAGTGGCGAACTGCCTGGCCTTGGTGCTTGCGAGCCGTCCGGTCGGATAGACCGCCGAGAGACTGATGGTCGGAAGCATCCAGTCGTCCATCACGGACACCACCGTGCCGGACTTCAGCTCTGGCGTGAAGGCCCATTCGGACGCAATGACAAGCCCCATGTCGGCAATTACGGCCGCGCGCACGCCTTCGGTTGCCGTGATTTTCACCTGCCCCTGCATCTTGACGGACACCTCGGCGGTCTCTTTGCGAAACTTCCATTCTTCTCCGCCACCGTCGCGGGTATAGATGACAGCCCGATGCCCGAGCAGATCGGCAGGCTCCGCGGGCATCCCATGACGCTCAAAATACTCAGGGGTGCCGACCACCCGGCGGCGCGCCTCGGCGAGCCTGCGCGCAGTCATATTGGAGTCGGCCAGCACGCCCATGCGTAGCGCCAGGTCGATCCCCTCTTCGACGAGGTCGATGTTGCGGTCGTCCAGCACCAGTTCCAGTTCGAGGTTCGGGTGCTGCTCCAGAAATACCGGTAGCCGCGGCACGATATGCAACCGCGCAAAGCAGACGGCGGCCGAGACCCGCAACTTGCCCGCCAGACCGGATGCCGTGCCACGCGCGGCCAGCACCGCCTCGTCGGCCTCTTCGACAGCGCGCCTCGCGCGCTGGTAGAAGCTGGTGCCAGCCTCCGTCGGCGTGAGCGCACGCGTGGTGCGCAGCAACAGCTTGACGCCGAGCCATTCCTCGAGCTGTGAAATCGCCTTCGATACCGCAGGCTGGCCGACGTCGTAGTGTCGTGCCGCAGCAGAAAACGAACCGGTGTCGACCACGCGTATGAAAATCTCGATCGCCGCAAGGCGGTCCATCATGATTCTCCTCTGGAATAAGTCCTATCCGATTCTGCGCCTTCTGTTCTTCCAGTGGAATGGATAAATTGACATCAACGAGCTTATTGCCTGCATCCGGAGGCTCTTGGAGGTCTTTATGTCAGCACTACCGACGCAAGAAAACACGAGCCTTTCACCAGCAGACCCCGTCGCCGAGATGACGATGGCCGCGTCAACGGGAGCCGCATCGCGCGCGCTGCGCGCCGGCACCCGTGCGCCGCTCTTCACCCTCGCAGACGCCAGCGGAAATCCGGTGTCACTCGAAAGCCTGCTGAGCGAAGGGCCCGTTGTGCTGCACTTTTCCCGTGGTGCCTGGTGTTCCTTCGGTGAAGAGGGCTTCGCGGAATTTGCGGCGACCTATCGGGACGTGAGCGCGCTCGGCGTGTGCGCTGTGTGGATCGCGCCGCCCTGCAAAGTCGCTGCGCGCGACACGCCGCTGCCGATACGCGAGTTGCAGGACATCGACATGAAAGTCGCCCAAGCTTATGGTCTCGCGTTCGACGTGCCCGTGGGTCTGCGACCGCGATATGAAGCCCTCGGCTATGTGCCGCCGTCCACGAGGAAAGCCGGTACGTGGCTCGTGCCGCTGCCCGCCACGTACTTGCTGCATCGCGACGGCACCGTCGTGCTCGCCTTCATCGATGTGGATTACCGCAAGCACTTCGATCCCAGGTCACTGCTGACAGCATTGCGAGCCCTGCAAGCGAGACACGCAACAGCGGGCCATCGGACTCTCTAACATCCGTCCCGCAGACCAGTATCTTGCCCCAGCCATGCGTGCGCCCACATACTTTCATTTAGCCCACATCCTGCGTGACCTCGACGTATTGGGCTGTGCGGCTCGAACAATCGGGCAAAGCAGCGCCAAGGCATGCCCGTGAGGCATGGCCACCAGCCCACAAAGTCTTTTTCCTTTGCCCTACGCGCCATTAGATTAGCTTCCATGGCAGCGACGCAAACAGACCTGATACCACGCGCCGCAGCTCCGATTTACAGGTTAGCCGGCGTGCATCCGCACTCCGCAAGCACAGCAGCTTTTAACCTCAAAGGAGATTGATCATGACTAATCTGACCGGCAAGACGGCCCTCGTCACTGGCGCTTCCCGTGGTATTGGCCGTGCCAGCGCGCTCGCACTCGCCAGACAGGGCGCAGAGGTACTGGTCCATTACAGCAGCGGAGAGAAGGAAGCCGAGGCGGTGGTCGCGGAAATCCGTGCGGCAGGCGGCAAAGCCCAGAAAGTCAGCGCGGATCTGCGCGCGGCCGACGGTCCGCAAAGACTCGCGAAGCAGGTGCGCGAGTTTGTCGGCGAGCGTCTGGATGTACTCGTCGCAAACGCCGGCATCTCAAAGGCAGCGAGTATCGAAGACACCACCGTCGAAGATTTCGACAACCAGTTCGCGGTGAATGTGCGGGCGCCCTACTTCCTCGTGCAGCAGTTGCTGCCGGTACTGGGCGAAGGCAGCAGCGTCGTGCTGCTTTCCTCGCTGGCCGCACATTCCGCGGTCGGCGCGCTGTCGGCCTATGCGGCCACCAAAGGCGCCGTCGATACGCTCGTCAAGCATTTTGCCTCGGCACTCGGCGAACGCGGCATCCGCGTCAATGCCGTGGCACCCGGTGTAGTCGCCACCGACATGTCGAACTTCACGAAGACCGATGCGGGGCGCGAAGTCACGCTCGGCATGCAGGCGCTCAAGCGCATTGCCCAACCCGACGACATTGCCGGTGCGGTCGCTTTCCTCGCTTCCGACAACGCACGCTGGGTGACGGGCGACACGTTGCACGTCGACGGCGGCTCGAAGCTTTGATTCCATCGGTGGACGCCTGAAAAGCAGCCGTACTTTGAAAACCCTGACAATTTCCATTAATAAGGGAAACGAAATGAATACGAGCGATCTCAAGCTGCTTTCGCCGGTAAAGGTTGGTGCGCTCGACCTCTCGTATCGTGTCGGTCAGGCGCCGGTCGCGTCATCGTATCTGCGAAAAATCTTCAAAGGCCCCATCATGGCAGCAGGTGGATTCGACCGCGAAGGCGCAGAAGACATCCTGCAACGCGGCGACGCCGACCTGGTGGCATTCGGGCGCTGGTTTTCGTCGAACCCAGATCTGCCCGAGCGTTTCCGCCATGACCATCCGCTGAGGCAGTACGTGCGCGATGCGTTCTGGGACGGAGACGAACGCGCGTATATCCACTTCATGCCGTTTGCCGCCTGAGCGGCAGCGGCCCGCAGCCCGGTCTCGCCTGGCCCTTGCGCACGGCGACCCACTCAAGGAGCGTTTCGATGTCAAGCAACCTTAATCCAGCAGGCAAAACCGTCAAGGTCCCAAGCCCGGATCATCCGATCACCATCGAGCCGAACCCGGCGCACATCGTGGTCATGCTCGGCGGCAAGGTGATCGCCGATACCCGCGAAGCGTTGACGCTGCGCGAGGCCGCTTACCCAGCCGTCCTGTACATCCCGCGAAAGGACGTGGACATGACTTTGCTGGAACGCACCGCGCATGCCACTTATTGCCCGTACAAGGGCGACTGCTCGTATTACTCGATTCCGTCGGGCGGCGAACGCTCGGCGAATGCGGTGTGGACGTACGAGAACCCGTATGCGGCGGTCGAGCCGATCAAGAGTTACCTCGCCTTCTACCCCGACCGCGTCGACGCTATCGAGGTGCAGGCCTGAGCGCCAGGAAACCACGCATTGCAGCGCGAGCGGCGGCACAAGCCGCTCGCGCGAACCGATCAAGGAACATCTATGACAAGCCAACCTGTTGTACTCATCACTGGCGCACTCACCGGCATCGGCCGCGCCACTGCCTTTGCTTTTGCGCGTGACAAGGCCAGCATCGTCGTGTCGGGTCGCCGCGTCGAAGAAGGCTTGCAACTCGCTGAGGAGCTGCGTGCCACCGGCGCGCAAGCCGAGTTCGTACAATCGGACGTGCGTTTCGAAGACGAGGTGAGCAAGCTGGTGGATGCCACCGTCGCACGTTTCGGCCGGCTGGACATAGCCGTGAACTCCGCAGGCACCGAGGGCGGATCGACCCCGGTGCTGGAGCAGACGCCCGAGCGCTACACGGCCGTCTTCGACACCAACGTGCTCGGCACGCTGCTCGCCATGAAACACGAACTGCGCGTCATGTCGGCGCAAGGCAGCGGCAGCATCGTCAACATCTCGTCGACCATGGGCGCGCGGGGTGCAGCCGGCCTCTCGCTGTATGTCGCCAGCAAGCATGCGGTGGAGGGACTCACCAAGTCGGCGGCGCTCGAAGCCGCGGCATTTGGCGTGCGCGTCAATGCCGTCGCGCCCGGCCCTGTCGAAACCGCCATGCTGAACCGGCTGACGGCGAGCGCGGAACGCAAGGCCGGCATGCTCTCGACTGTCCCACTCAAGCGTGCTGGAACCCCGGAAGAAATCGCTGAGGCGATCGTGTTCGTGGCGTCGGAAAGGGCGAGCTTCATGACTGGCGAAATTCTCAGGGTCAACGGCGGCAGAACCGCCTCGTAACGCTCACCTCTGGCCGTCAGCGCACGATTTATCCGGGCCAAATAAATTGGAGTTTATTTAGTTATCCATTGTATTTTAACGGAACTACCTATGCTTTACGAGATCCGCACTTATACGTTCAAGCCGCTGCGCGGCGCCGATTGGCTCGCGTTGTACAAGACCGAGGGTTTGCCGCTGCAGCAGGAATTTCTCGGCGAACTGGTGGGCTTCTTCACGACCGAGATTGGCGATATCAGCCAGATCGTGCATATCTGGGCCTATAAGAGCCTCGACGATCAGATCGAACGCCGCGACCGTATGGCTGCCGACAGTCGCTGGCAGGAATTCGGCCGCAAGGTGAAAGCGCTCGACATCCTCGTCAGCATGGAGTCGAGGATCATGCGTCCCACGGAGTTTTCGCCGCTGACGTAACCGGCCTGAAGTACCAACTGCAACGGCATGGCATGCAACGCCATGCACACAACTGTCAAGGTGAATACGATGTCCACTCCTGCTTTCGATGAGCTTCCAGCACCGCTGCAAAGTGTGCAAACACGCCCCCTGTTCGTGATGCGCCTCGATGTCAAACCCATCGTGATGGTCGGTGCGACGCCCGGCCCGTTTCGACGCGTCGGGATCGTGCCGTCGGGCACATTCACCGGTGAGCGCCTGTCCGGCAAGGTGCTGGATGGCGGCAGCGACTGGCAGACCGTGCGCAGCGATGGCAGCACCACGCTCGATGTGCGCCTGATCCTGCAGACCGACGACGGCACGAACATCACGATGGCCTACCGCGGTATCCGCCACGGCGCGACCGACGTGATCCAGCGGCTGGAAAAAGGCGAAGAAGTCGACCCGGCCAGCTACTACTTCCGTATCAACCCGATCTTCGAAACACCCGCCGGCAAGTATGAATGGCTGAACCGGGTGATCGCAGTGGGTACGGGCCACCGGTTTGCGTACGGCCCGGTCTACAGCGTGTTTGAGGTCCTTTGAACAACGGACCAGCATCTTTTCCTTTACCTCGCATCGAGGAACGAGTCATGCAAGCGCCCACCGGTTGTGGAATGTGTTGCAGCGAGTCTTCCTTCACGTGCGGGATCTCGTTCACGCAGGTGATTGCCCGGCAAACGAATCAATTCGACTGACGCCGCGAACCCAACCACAGCACCAGTATCAGCGATCCGACTTCGAACAGTGCCCCGACGTAGCCAAGACTGTCGGTATTACTCAATGTGAGTGTGACCGAGCCGATGCCGGCACCGAGCGAAAAGCCCAGATACATGAACGACGCGTTCAGCGACAGAGCGATAGGCGCAGCCTTCAGACCGGCCAGTCCGATCAACCTGGCTTGTTGCGGCGGATAGAAGCTCCATGCCGAAACGCCCCACAGAACGATGGCCACGCAAACGGGAAGCGTCGCTGCGGCCGGCGACAGGAAATGCGCGCAGACCGAAAGCGTGACAAAAGCGAGGGTCAGCACCGACAGCGCGGGAATGTGGACTGCTCGCGGGCCGTACCGATCGCTGAACATGCCGCCGAGCGCAACGCCGACCGCGGCCGAAAGTCCCCAGACGAGCAGAATCACGCTGACCTGCGGCGCGGAGACAGTGGTGGCGTTTTTAAAGTACGGAGCCAGATACGTGTAGACCGTATAGGCGCCAATCGCCCACAGCGTGGTGGTCGTGAGAGCATGAGCCACGGCGGGTTGCCGGACCACGGCGAGGCGGTCGCGAAGCGTGGCGGTATGCAGTCCAACGCCGATATGAGGCGGCAGTCCGAATTTCAGCGCGGCCGTTGCCAGCGCGGAAAGCGCCGCGACGCCCACAAAGGTCATCCGCCAGCCGAGCCGTTCGCCAATCCAGGCACCAATCGGCACGCCGACCGCGATGGCGATCGTAATTCCGCCGTTGACGATCGCAAGCGCCCGACCTCTGCGCTCAGGCGCGACGAGGGCGCTCGCGAGCGCGTTCGCGCCCGGCACATAGAGGCCTGCGGCCAGCGCGAGCAAGATGCGCGCACCGGCTAGAGTCCAAAAGCTATGTGCGCTCGCGGCCACGCCGTTGGCGACGGCAAATGCACCCAGGGAAAAGATCAACAGGCGCCGCCGGTCCATCCCGCCTAGTGCTGCAGTGAGAACGGGGGAGCTCACCGCATAAGCAAGCGCAAAGATTGTGACCAGTTGTCCGGCAGTGGAAACCTTGATGGCCAAATCGGCAGCGATGGTCGGTAGCAATCTCGCGATCATGAAACCCTCGGTGCCGACAGCAAATGTTCCAAGCGCTAGCCAATAGAGGGAGCCAGGGGCCTTTCCGGTTGCCACGGGAGCGGCTGAGTGGGTCGGCGCTTCGATGGATTCGGTCATTGGTCACCCGGCGTTGAAAGCATGAAAACTGATGGTGCGGCCGTAGCCTGAGTTCATCGCAAGACGCACGGCGAACATACCCATCGCCTCGGCGTAAAGTGCCATTGAGAGCGCACCGCCATTGACCGGCTCGAATCCGAGCTCCGTCGCGAGCCGCGACACTACCTCTTTCGCGTTATCGTCGTCCGAGCTGACGAATACACTGGTCTTGCCTGACGTACCCGGCTCACGGATGACGTTGGACCACATCGACGTAAACGCGCTCACCACGGAGGCCTCAGGCAGTGCCGTCGCGATGCGCTCGGCGGAACTTGGCAGGCCATCCCGTCCGACGCTGCCTGATACGGATACTGCCACCACGATGCCTTGATAACCGTTCAAGAAGGCGGCCGCCTGCTCGATCGACGCCGCCGGTACAACGACAAATACGATATCGCTGGCGAGAAAGTCCTCCTTCGACGCTTCCGTCACACCGAGCGCGTCGATCAACGTGAGCGCCGACGTGCTGCCAGGTAGTGCCCCGCGCAACCGTAGCGAGTGGCGCGTCCTGCGGCTGAGCGCCGTGGCGATCGCGCCACCCATGTCGCCGGTGCCGAGTATCGAGATATTCAGTTCCTTCATTTACATTTCTCCAGCAGCTTTCTTTGGCTTCCCTCTATTACCTAAGCAATGCTTAATTTACATAGCTAACTTCGGTCCTTTAAAAGCCAATACCTCACCCCGAGAACACTTCCACCATCTGTGCGTTAAAGCCGTGCACAAAATCATGCTCTCCCGGCCCGGGATTGCCGCGGAACAACTTGGCGCCTTCGACCAGTACCTCATTTGAGTCAGTACCGAGAACAGCGATTGTTTCATCGATATACGCGTCCAGCGGCATAGCCTGCTCGGCTTCGCGGCTGTTCATCAGATCGGTGCGCACCCACGGCGGCGCGATTTCGAGTACCCGCACGGTGGTATCGCGCAGCATGAAGCGTTGCGACATGACGTACGAGTGCAACGCCGCCTTGGTCGACGAATACACCGCCGTCACGGCCAGCGGCACGAACGCCAGTACCGAACTGGTATAGGCGACCACTGCATCGTTCTTCGTCTTGAGATGGTCGATCAGCGCGGAAGTCATACGGATCGGCCCCATCAGGTTGGTCGTGATGGTGGAGACCATCAGCGCATCGTCGACCCGGCCGGCGGAAGTATCCGGCTGCATGATGCCCGCGTTATTGATAACCACGTTGAGATCGGGATAGTCCTTGATCAGCTGTGCCGCCACTCGCTCAATGCTTGCGGCATCGGTAATGTCCAGCTCCACGGCCGCCATACCAGGGTTTGCTGCCAACACCTCGTCGAGATGACTACGCCTGCGTCCGGCGATGATCACCTTGTTGCCACGCTGGTGCAGTGCCTCGGCCAGTCCGCGGCCAATGCCCGAACCGCCGCCTGTAATAAAGATCGTGTTCCCGCTGAGTTTCATAATGGAGTCCTTAATGATATTCAAGGGTTAGCGTTATGGAAGTGAATGCGTTAGTGCTTAACCTGGGAAGCGGTCGCCGAACATCGGCAGGCCGCTTACGGATTGCGCCTGAGTTGCTTCGTCTTGCAGCACGTCCCAGTGTTCGGCGAGCTTGCCGTCTTCAAAACGTACGACGTCGGCTGCGATCCATGCGGCTGGTCTGCCGTTTCCCGAGAAGCGGCCGTGTGCGATCACGTAGTCGCCTTCGGCCACAATGAGCTGGTTCTCGTAGCGCAGCGTGTCGGGCGCCGAGCGGATTAGCGCAAACAGACCTTCGCGTCCCGGCGCAATATGCGCGCTATGCTGAATGTAGCGATCCGACCAGAAGCGTTCGGCAGCCGTATAGTCGCGCTTGTTGAAAAGCGTATCGAATGCCTCGAGGACGAGGGCCTTGTTCTGTTCAGGTGTCGTTTTGCTCATGTCAGTCTCGATGAAAGTGATCTCGGCCAGCGGCGCACCCGTGGCAAGCCGTTCCACCGGATCTGGGTTGGCAATATAGGGGCGCCCGAACGCCACCAGGTCGGCGAGCCCGGCCTCGATCAACCGGTTGCGCCATGAAGGAAAAGATAACCGCGCGCCGCCGACGCCGGTAGCCATCCGTTTCTGCTATGTCTTATGCATGGGATGCATAGATGGCGAGGCGACGTACTGTCCGCGCCTGAATTCGGCCAAGAGATGCTCGACAACCGCGCGTCCTGCGGCGCGGGTTGCCCGGCCCATCGGAAAGTAGGCGTGCACGGGGATGTCAGCGGTCTTCCAATCGACCAGCAGCCTGACGAGCGAGCCATCTTCCAGTTCGCGGCGGCAGGCCCATTCGCTGGTCGAAGTGATGCCGATTCCCGCCGCCGCAGCAGCGACTGCGCCCTCGTTCTCGTCGGTCGAGAAAATCGCTTCCAGATCGACCGCCACCTCTTCCCCCGCACGCGCAAACCTCCATCCGGCGGGGACCACTGACGCCGGTCCGCCAACGATGCGATGTTGTGTCAGCTCATCAGGCGTTGCCGGCGCGCCGTGGCGTTCAATGTAGTCAGGCGACGCGACGATCACACGCTGAATCTGCGTGATCAGCGTGGCCGTGGCGCTTGAATCCACGAGACGCCCGAGGCGGATGGCGACATCCACCGCGTCCTTGACGAGATCCTGCGGGCGGTCGCCCAGCAACACGTGTAGCCGCAGTTCCGGATGACGCGCGAGAAAAGGCGCAACACGCGGGATGACGTGGCGGATCGCGATGCTGCTCGGCATGCTCATGCGCAAGATGCCGCGCAGTTCGCTGCCTTCGCGCACGCTCTGCTCCGCATCTTCGAGCGCCATGAGGATCGGATCGAGACGTGACAAAAACTCGGCGCCCGCATCAGTGAGCACGACCGCCCTCGTCGTACGCGTAAGCAGACGCGCACCCAGGTCGCTTTCCAGGTCGGCGATGATGCGCGACACCTGCGATTGCGACAGCCCGAATTCGCGCGCAGCAGCCGAAAAACTGCCGAGCCGCGCGACGCGCGTGTAGAGCTTGAGGGAGAGGATGTCCTTCACAGTGGCCGATGGTTGGATCTGGGCGGGCGAACCTGAGCAAGGCTATACGATTGATGCGTGATCTGCAAATAAGCCGCTGGTAAAGCCACGGTCGCGCGGTCGCGTGACAGCACCGCACCGGACCGCCAAACGCGCTTCGAACACGTCAGCGAAACAGGAGAAAAGCAGGAGGAGAAAAGCGCGACCACAAAAAATCACTTGCCGGATTTATTGCCAACAGCTACCGTTACGCCGTTCTACACGCTGTCGCGGGAGAGACTGTCACGCAGCAATGCTGCTGACGGCGCCGACGGAGCAACCGCCCCGGAAACTCTCAGGCACAAGGACCGCCCAGCGGGAACATCTGGAGAGCGGCGCTTTACGCGCCCACCGAAGGGGATTTCCGCCCGCCCGGCAACGGGATGCGCGCGGAAAGAAACTCTCAGGTACAAGGACAGATGGGGCATGGAAGCCGGAAACGGCCGTGCTCACTCACTCTGGACCATGACATGTCACGCATCGCCATTATTGGCGCCGGCATTACCGGCGTCACGACCGCTTACGCCCTCGCGCAACGCGGCTTCAACGTTACTGTGTTCGAACGCCACCGCTATGCCGCGATGGAAACCTCATTCGCCAACGGTGGCCAGTTATCGGTCAGCAACGCCGAGGTGTGGAACAGCACCGCCACGATCGTCAAAGGCCTGCGCTGGATGCTGACCCGCGACGCGCCGCTGCTGCTCAATCCGCTGCCAAGCTGGCACAAGTACTCGTGGATGGGCGAATTTCTGCGGCAAATACCGCACTACCGTGCGAACACCATCGAAACCGTGCGCCTGGCAATTGCCGCGCGAGAGCATCTGTTTTCGATTGCGGCGCGCGAGCAGATCGACTTCGACCTGGAAAAGCGCGGCATTCTGCATGTCTACAAGACCCGCAAGGAATTCGATGCGGCCGCGAAGGTCAATGCGCTGCTGAACGAAGGTGGACTCGAGCGTAACCCGGTGAGCGTGGCCGAAATCCGCCACATCGAACCGGCGCTCGATGGCACCTTCCACGGTGGCTTTTTCACGCCATCCGATTCCACCGGCGACATCCACAAGTTCACGCGCGGCCTCGCGCAGGCATGCGAACGTCACGGCGTCGAGTTCCGCTACGACACGGAGATTGCTTCGATCACGCGCGAGCCCGCCGGCACTTTCAGCGTTGCCGCGACGCAAGCGGGCGAGCCGTCTCAGCAGACGTTTGCGCAGATCGTTGCCTGCGCCGGGGTCAAGAGCCGCGCATTTGCATCGATGCTCGGCGACCGGGTCAACATCTACCCTGTCAAAGGCTACTCGATCACCGTTTGCCTCGATGACGCCGCGAGCCAGCAAGGCGCGCCCTGGGTCAGCCTGCTCGACGACAGCGCGAAGATCGTCACAAGCCGCCTCGGCACCGATCGTTTCCGCGTGGCCGGCACGGCCGAAATCAACGGCTCCAATCGCGATATCCGCGCCGAGCGGATTGCTCCGCTCACCGAATGGACGCGCCGTTATTTCCCGCAGGTGAACACGTCGCGCGTCATACCGTGGGCCGGTTTGCGTCCGATGCTGCCCAGCATGTTGCCAAAGGTGGGCAAAGGCCGCTTGCCCGGCGTGTTCTATAACACCGGGCACGGGCATCTTGGCTGGACGCTTTCGGCTGCTACCGCTGCGGGCGTGGCCGATGTGATCGCGGCGACGCGCGGACAGCAGGCTTAAGCGGCGGTTTCAAGCTGCGTCGCGCGTCAAAAATAAATTTGCATCGTCGCCTCGATGTGTGCATCATGCATATATGCAGACTGCACACATTGAGGCATTGCCATGACGCAGCGCACCGAAAACCTGCTCGGCGTGCTCGCCCTGCTGGTGACCGACGAGATGAACGCACAGACAGCCGTCGCCGCGCTCGCTGGCCCCACGGCGCGCGCAATGCTCAATGCGGTCGGCCAATATCCGGATTCGTCTATCGAAGTGTTGCGCGATGCGGTCGATCTGTCGCATCCGGCGGCAGTCCGCGCGGTGGCAGGTCTCGTCGAAGCGGGCCTGATCGAGAAGAAGCCGGGGGCCGACAAACGCGCCGTGGCGCTCGCTTTGACCGCCGCCGGCCGGCGCGAAGCGAAGCGCATGCAGACGGCGCGCGAACGCATGCTGCAGCGCGTGGTAGGCCGACTCGATGACGACGAACGCGTCGTGTTCGAAGACCTGTTGATCAAGATCCTCTGGCATGAAACCCGTGACCCCGCGCATGCGATGCAGTTGTGCCGTCTGTGCGACGACGGCCCCTGCCTCAAAGCGGGCTGCCCGGTTGAATGCCGCGAACAGGGCCTACCGATGCCCGAGCGGAGCGGCTCATGAATCCCGCTGCGCCCGTGCGCTGGCGTGCGATCGGCGCGTTGACCACGGTATCGGCGCTGGCGCAGATCGGTCAGTTCGGTATTGGCTTTATGGTGTTGCCGGTCTGGCTGGCGCATCACGGGCTCGATGCACCGCGCGCGGGGTTATTTTCCGCTGCCCAGTGGGCCGGCATGGTCACGGGACTGCTGGCGGCGCCCCTTCTGGCAGAGCGAATCGGCGCGAAGGCCACCGTCACGCTGGGCCTTGCCGCGAGTATCGCCGCGTTCGCCATGATGGGCTGGCTTGCGTGGCCCTTGTGGCTGATTCCTGGCGTGCTGACGGGACTCGGCATCGGCCTGCGCTGGATTGCCAATGAAACCTGGCTCTATCGCCTCGTGCCGGCGCAAGCCAGCGGCCGGTTGGTTGGCATTCATGAAGCGCTGATCGCAGCGGCCGGCGTGATTGGGCCGGCGCTCGCTGCGTGGTGCGCGGTCGACGGCGTGATCACTTTTGCTGCAGGGGCCGCGCTCACGTTCGCCGCTGCGATTCCGCTATGGCTAACTGCTTCCGATCCGAGCGGACCTACCGCTTCTCGTTCAGGCGATCTCCAGTTGAATCACCCCGTTCTAACTACGCCGCAGGGCCAGAAACAAACGCCTCAAAGTCAGGGACCCGCACGCCTCGCCGTCAGGCCTGCCAAACCCACCAAGGCTGCAGCGATCGCCCCGCTTGTCTGTCTCGGCATGGTCGTGGTGGCGTTCGGCGGTCTTGGCGATGGCGCGCTATACGGTCTCTTTCCGCTATTCGTCGAGGGACGTGGGCTCAGTGCGATGCAAACGGCTACCCTGCTCACCTGCTTCGGTGTCGGCGGGATGGCGTTGCAGTTTCCTGTTGGCTGGTTCGCCCAGCGCGCGAGTCTCGCCGCGGCGGTCGTCGTCTGTGCCGCAGCGAGCGCGCTCGCAGTCGTCTCGTTTGCGTTAGCCGCTCCCGCGTCGTGGCTGCTGGCAGCAAGTGCAGTATTGCTGGGCGGAATGAATAGCGCTTTTATCACGCTGGGCATGTTCGCCGCCGCGAGCGGTGATAAAGCCGCGTTGACGCGCAACATGCGGCTGGTTTCGCTAACCTTCACGATCAGCTCGATTGCGGGTCCGTTGGTCGCTGGCTTCGCCATGAAGGCGCTCGGCAGCGACATGTTGATGTGGCAACTCGCGCTCGCAAGCGGCGCGCTCGCCATTTATACGCTTGGCCTGCTCGAAGGCCGGCGTCAGCCTCGCGAAGCGTCCTCCGCGAGCTAACGCCGGTTTCATTGCTTCTACAGCATCAACGCGTGCCGGCTACCTTGCGCTGCCGCCACAGGCACAGCACGTCGCACGCAATGTGCGCGGCTGCGATCGCGGTGATCTCGCTCTGGTCGTACGCGGGCGCCACTTCGACGACGTCGGCGCCCATCAAGTTCACCCCGCCCAGGCCACGCACGATGGCCAGCCCTTGAGCCGACGACAAACCACCGGCCACCGGTGTGCCCGTGCCCGGTGCAAAAGCCGGATCCAGGCAATCGATATCGAAGGTCAGATACGTGGGACGTTCGCCGACAATCGACATGATCCGCTCCACCGCTGCGCGTGTGCCGTGCTCGTGCACCCACGCGGCATCGAGGATGTTGATGCCCATGAAGTCGTCGTTCCACGTGCGAATGCCGATCTGCACAGACGTCTTCGGGTCGATCAGGCCGTCCTTCACTGCCTTGTAGAACATCGAGCCGTGATTCAGGCTGTCCGGACTGTCGTCGGCCCAGGTATCGCAGTGGGCGTCGAAATGAATCAACGACAACGGCTTGCCATACTTTTCGGCGTGCGCGATCAGCAACGGATAGGTGATGTAGTGATCACCGCCTAGCGTCAGCATCTTGGCATCCGATCGCAGAATCGTGCGGGCATGCTCGACGATGGCCGGTTTGATGGTCATTGGATTGTGCGCATCGAACCAGCAGTCGCCGTAATCGGTCACGGCAAGATCGTCGAACGGATTGAAGCCCCATGGATAGGGATGCAATTCGGACAACTGCACACTCGCCGCCCGCACCGCGGCGGGACCGAGACGCGCGCCGGAGCGGAAGGTGGTGGCCAGATCGAGCGGCACACCGGAGACGACCACGTCGGCTCCGTCGAGTTCGCGCGTGTACTTGCGTCGCATGAACGACAGCACGCCCGCGTAGGTGTTTTCGATCGAGGATCCGTAGAGGGACGGACGGCGGATTGCACCGTCGCCATAGATGAGTTCAGTCATGGGATGACCTGATAAAACATGCCGGCAACACGCGCGGTTTTCCTGAGGTTGTGCGCGTATCGCCCGGCTTCGGATTCATTGGGAACGCGACGGTGCTTCAGTTGCGCACCGCCGCGCTGGCTTGCGAATCCTTTAGCGCAGCCGCACCAGCGTAGACTTCAGCTCGGTGTACTTCTCCAGCGCGTGCAACGACTTGTCTCGGCCGTTGCCCGATTGCTTGTAGCCGCCGAACGGGAAGTTCATATCGCCCCCTTCGTCATAGCAGTTGACCCATACAGTACCCGCCCGCAAGCTGCGCGCCATTTCATGGGCGGTGGTGAGGTTGGAGGTCCAGACTGCGGCGGCAAGGCCGTATTCGCTGTCGTTGGCAATCCTGATGGCTTCTTCAGCCGTATCGAACGTGATCACCGACAGCACCGGCCCGAAGATTTCTTCACGGGCAATTTTAGCATCCGCCTTGGTGTCGAAGATGGTCGGTTCGATATAGTAGCCACCGCTCTCCTGCTTCACGCGGCCGCCGCCGAGCAGCAGCTTCGATTCCGCACGACCCGCATCGATATAGCTCAGCACTCGGTCCAGTTGCACCTGATCGACAATCGCCCCCATCGAGGTCTTCGGGTCGAGCGGATTGCCTGGCGTATAACTGCGCGCAGCCGCGATCAGCTTGTCGAGGAACGCATCCTTGATGTCGCGATGCACGAGCAGGCGCGAACCCGCCGTGCACATCTCGCCCATGTTGTAGAAGATCGCGCCCGCGGCGGCATTCGCAGCGCGGTCGAGGTCGGCACAGTCGGGCATCACGATGTTCGGCGACTTGCCGCCGAGTTCGAGCCACACGCGCTTCAGATTCGATTGGCCCGCATACTGCATGATCAACTTGCCGACGTTGGTCGAACCGGTAAAGGCCAGACAATCGACGTCCGGATGCAGCGCGAGCAGTTTGCCCGGTTCGCCCGCACCCGGCACGACGTTGAACACGCCCGCGGGAATACCGGCCTCGTGCGCAAGTTGCGCAATACGAATTGCCGTCAGCGGTGACTTCTCCGAGGGTTTCAGCACAACGCTATTACCCGCAGCCAGCGCCGGGCCAAACTTCCACGACGCCATCAGGATCGGGAAATTCCACGGCACCACCGCTGCGACCACACCGATCGGCTCACGCGTGACGAGTCCCACCAGATGATGGTCCGCCGGCGCCACTTCGCCGCCGATCTTGTCGACTGCTTCTGCAAACCATTCGACGCAATAGGCCGCGCCCGGCACGTCCACCGAAGTCGTATCGCCGATCGGCTTGCCCGCATCGAGCGTCTCGAGCAGCGACAGCTCGTCCAGATGCTCGCGCAGCAGGCCGGCCCAACGCAGCAGAATCGTTTTACGTTTGCGCGGATTCAGCCCGGACCACCCACCCGAGTCGAAGGCGCGGCGCGCAGCAGCTACCGCTGCGTTCACGTCCTCGGCGGCACTATCGGCCACCTTGACGAGCAGCTTGCCGTCAATCGGGCTCAGGCAATCGAAGGTGCGCCCGCTTGCTGCGTGGCGATATTCGCCGTCGATAAACGCGCGGCCTTCGATTGAAAGCGTTGCGGCTTTGTCTTGCCAGTAAGCCAGAGTCTTTTCCATCAGGATGCCTCAATGTTATGCGTTCGACGTTCAGCGTGAGGGTCGCCCTTGCAGCCATCACGTGCGTCGCAACGACGTTGACGCGGACTGTCTAGAAGCTCGGCGGTGAATTTGCCGAGACGATTTCGCAGACGTGTTCCGCGCTGGGATTGCGAAAACGGTGCGGCAGGCGGCTTTCGAAGTAGTAGCTGTCACCAGGGTCGAGCAGCCACGTGGCGCCGTCCACGGTCAATTCCATCTGACCGCTGACGATCACGCCGCCCTCGTGTCCTGTATGCACCAGCATTTCCGGCCCCGTGTCCGCGAGCGGTTTATAGACCTCGCGCAGGATGCCCATGTTGCGGTCTTTCACACCCGCACCCGCGAGATAGAACTCGATCGACTCGTTGCCGAGATTCGGCATGTCGGCGCGGCGCGACACCACGGAGCGGTCCGCTTCGACCTCGAACGTAAAGAACTCGGCGAGGCTCATGGGGATACATTCGAGCAGCTTCTTCAGCGACCCCACCGAGGGACTCACACGATTTTGTTCGATCAACGAAATGGTGCCGTTGGTGACCCCTGCCCGCTTGGCCAGCTCACGCTGAGACAGGCCATTCTTCTTACGGATGTACTGCAAGCGGGTCGCTACTTCGATGGACATCGCTGCACTCTCAGGGTGGATGAACCGGTTTAAGAACCAGGCAGGGACCAGGTAAGGGTCGCGCATGACACTCGCGAGTGTTGAATATTCTAATCACTTTAACGCCACCGCTGCTGGGGAAAACCCTGTGAGAAATTCGAAATACTGACTATCGCAACGAGCATACCCAACCCACGGGTTTCGGCCTATTGCCTCGGGTAAGCCCTGATAAAGTTTGTATAAAAATGATTTGACGGCAATATTGGCTCGTATATGCTGGTTCACAGGCGATCGTCATGCCCACGTCACAGACACTTAACAGAGTGTGTTGCGACGCCGCGAACTCGGTTTGTTTTGGTTCGTGAGGGTACCCGGCGATCATCCCGCGTCACGTTTCTTTAAACGCACGGTGCGTTTCCTGGACGAGGCGTTCAATACTTTCAACGTCGCTAGTCGAGTGTAATCGTGAGAGTCCGAGGCCCTTTGGTTAGGTGGGAACGCAGTCAGGCGAGATGTCTTCGTCCTGAAGGCGCCATCGCCGACGGCAGCAACGGCAGCTTGGCGTTTCGCCGCTTTCTGTCCGTCTTCACGATCCTGTCCCGCCGTTCTGTCCGACGTCACAATTCGGTCTCTGCGCGCGCTTTCATAGCCGTGCGCACGGACGAAGTCGCTTCGCTGCTGCCGTAGCGCCTCTCTCCTCTTTACCGTTCGGTTCACCTGTTTGCCTGAGCGCGCCTTCATTGGCGTCTGCGCTTGTGCACGCGTTGTTTCGCCTGTTGCCTGCGCATGCCTTATCAGTCGCGCCAGATAATGGGCTGAATCGAACGGTCTCCCTGATAGCAACGCGCGGCATGGTCCGTTAACGACCCCCGCCTGCACTTCTGGTGGCTTTGCGCCCTGCGCACGGCTGCGGAATCGTGCCGCGCCTGTTTTAACGTTGTTCGTGCCGCGTCCCGCGGGGAACACACACGTCCATTCAATTAGTCATGCGAACCAGACCTCTGGTCGGCGTTACAGCCGACAGAACGAAGATGGGAGTGCACCCGTCGCACACGGTCGGCGAGAAGTACATCGCCGCTGTCGTCGACGGGTCACAGGCGCTGGCAATGCTGCTGCCCGCGCTCGGCAACCGTCAGGCCACCGCCGACATTCTCGAGGCGGTCGACGGCTTGCTGTTTACCGGCAGCTATTCGAATGTCGAACCGCACCACTACGGCGGCCACGCCAGTGCGCCGGGCACGCTGCACGACGCCGCACGCGATGCGACGACGCTGCCGCTCATCATCGCAGCCGTCGAGGCCGGTGTACCGGTCCTCGCCGTCTGTCGCGGCTTTCAGGAAATGAACGTGGTGTTTGGCGGGACGCTGCATCAAAGCGTTCACGCGGTGGCAGGCTTCTATGATCACCGCGAGAACAAGGAAGACGAACTGGACGTGCAATACGCCCCGTCGCATTCAATCGCACTGACTCAAGGCGGCTTGCTGCAGCGCCTCGCAGCAGGGGCGAACGAGGCGCGGGTGAATTCCTTGCACGGCCAGGGCGTCGAGCGGCTGGGCAGCGGCCTCGTGGCCGAAGCCACTGCGCCGGACGGATTGATCGAAGCGGTGAGCGTCAAGGATGCGCGCGCCTTCGCTCTGGGTGTGCAGTGGCATCCCGAGTGGAAGCACGCGAGCGACGCGCTGTCCACCGCGATCTTCCGGGCGTTCGGCGACGCATGCCGCGATCGAATGCGCACCAGGGCCGGCCACGGCGCGGCATCCACCGCCGCCACGCACGCCTGAGCCGGTCCGTGCAAAAAACCGAGAGAACAATCATGCAAGACATCGACGAATTTCTGAAGCAACACCGCATCACCGAGATCGAAGCAATCATTCCCGACATGGCCGGGATCGCACGCGGCAAGATCATTCCGCGCAGCAAGTTCGAATCCGGCGAATCCATGCGCCTGCCGCAAGCGGTGATGATCCAGACCGTCACGGGGGATTATCCAGAGGACGGCACCCTGACCGGCGTCACCGATCCCGACATGGTCTGCGTTCCCGATGCATCGACCATCCGCCTCATTCCATGGGCAGTCGATCCCACCGCCCAGGTCATTCACGATTGCGTGCACTTCGACGGCACGCCAGTGGCCATCTCGCCGCGCCGGGTGCTGCGTCAGGTGCTCGAACTGTACAAGGCCCGTGGCTGGAAGCCGGTTATCGCACCGGAACTCGAGTTCTACCTAGTCGACATGAACAAGGATCCGGATCTGCCGCTGCAACCGCCGATCGGCCGGACCGGCCGTCCTGAGACGGGCCGTCAGGCGTACTCGATCGAAGCGGTCAACGAATTCGATCCGCTGTTCGAAGATATCTACGAGTACTGCGACATTCAGGAGCTCGAAGTCGACACGCTGATTCACGAAGTCGGCGCGGCGCAGATGGAAATCAACTTCATGCACGGTGATCCGCTCAAGCTCGCGGACAGCGTGTTCCTGTTCAAGCGCACCGTGCGCGAGGCTGCGCTGCGTCACAAAATGTATGCGACGTTCATGGCCAAGCCGATGGAAAACGAGCCGGGCTCGGCGATGCACATGCATCAGAGCCTCATCAACGAGGAAAGCGGGCACAACCTGTTCACCGGCCCTGACGGCAAGCCCACACAACTGTTCGACGGCTATATCGCGGGCCTGCAGAAATATACGCCGGCATTGATGCCGATTTTCGCACCGTACATCAACTCGTACCGTCGGCTGTCTCGCTTCATGGCGGCGCCGATCAATGTGGCATGGGGTTACGACAACCGCACGGTGGGCTTCCGCATTCCGCATTCGGGACCGGCCGCACGTCGCATCGAAAACCGCATTCCGGGCGTCGACTGCAATCCGTACCTCGCGATTGCCGCCACGCTCGCGGCCGGCTACCTCGGCATGACGCAAGGTCTGCGTCCTACCGAACCGCTGATCAGCGACGGCTACGAACTGCCCTACCAATTGCCGCGCAATCTCGAAGAGGGGTTGACGCTGATGGGCGCGTGCGAGCCCATCGCCGAAGTGCTCGGCGAGAAATTCGTCAAGGCCTATCTGGCACTGAAAGAAACCGAATACGAAGCGTTCTTCCGCGTGATCAGTTCGTGGGAACGCCGGCATTTGCTGCTGCACGTTTAACACGTGCCCAGGCAAAGAGAACAACTGGAGGCAATATGAGCTACAGAACAGAAGAAGTCGCATACGTGCAACCGGCCCAGCCGGCCGCAGCCGCGCAGGTTTCGCAACAACGCAGCACTGCCGAATATCGCGCACTCGACGCGGCACATCACATCCATCCGTTTTCGGACATGGGGTCGCTCAACAAGGCCGGCAGCCGCGTGATCGTGAAGGCCAAGGGCGTGTACCTGTGGGATTCCGACGGCAAACAGATCATCGACGGCATGGCGGGCCTGTGGTGCGTGAACGTCGGCTACGGCCGGCAGGAACTCGCGGACGCCGCTTACCGGCAGATGCAGCAACTGCCCTTCTACAATACCTTCTTCAAAACCACGCACCCGCCCGTGATCGAACTCTCCGCGCTGCTCGCGGAACTGGCGCCGGCGCCCTTCAACCACTTCTTCTATTGCAACAGCGGCTCGGAAGGCAACGACACCGTGCTGCGCATCGTCCATCAATACTGGGCGACGCAAGGCAAGCACGCGAAAAAGTACGTGATTTCGCGCAAGAACGGCTATCACGGCTCGACGATCGCGGGCGGCACGCTGGGCGGCATGGGCTACATGCATGAGCAGATGCCGTCGAAGGTCGAGAACATCGTCCACATCGATCAGCCGTATTTCTTCGGCGAGGCCGAGGGCAATCTGACGCCGGAAGAATTCGGTCTCGCCCGTGCGCAGCAACTCGAAGCCAAGATCCTCGAGATCGGCGCGGAGAATGTCGCCGCATTTATCGGTGAGCCTTTCCAGGGGGCAGGCGGCGTAATTTTCCCGCCGTCCACCTACTGGCCGGAAATCCAGCGCATCTGCCGCAAGTACGACATTCTGCTGGTCGCAGATGAAGTGATCGGCGGTTTCGGCCGCACCGGCGAATGGTTTGCGCATCAACACTTCGAGTTCGAACCCGATCTCATCACGCTCGCCAAGGGCCTGACGAGCGGCTACGTGCCGATGGGCGCAGTCGGTCTGCATGATCGCGTGGCCAAGGCGATCATCGAAAACGGCGACTTCAATCACGGCCTCACCTACTCCGGCCATCCGGTCGCGGCGGCCGTGGCGGTGGCCAACCTGAAGCTGCTGCGCGACGAAAAGATCGTGGAGAGAGTCAAAACCGATACCGGCCCGTACTTCCAGAAAAAACTGCGCGACACCTTTGCGAACCATCCGATCATCGGCGATATCGCGGGTGTCGGACTGGTGGCCGGCCTGCAACTCGCGCAGGAACCGAAAACGCGCAAGCGTTTTGCCAATGGAGGCGAGGTCGGCACGATCTGCCGCGACTTCTGCTTCAACGGCAATCTGATCATGCGCGCGACCGGTGACCGGATGTTGCTGTCGCCGCCGCTCGTGATCACCAAGCAGGAAATCGACGAGATCGTATCGAAGGCGAAAAAAGCCATTGACGCGACCGCACAACAACTCGGAATTTCGTAACGGCAGTTCTTTTCCGGCATGGGCGTATCACGACACACGCTCATGCCGGGACTTCAACTTCAAGGGAAAACAAGTCATGAGCGCTAGTCATACTGGACGTCATCTTCGTCACGCGGTTGCGGGGGCCGCGCTTCTCGCCGTCACGAGCTTTACTGCGCTGTCGGTCTCACCGGCGCTTGCGGCCGACACCGATCTGAACGTGTACAACTGGTCGGACTACATTGCCAAAGACACGATTCCGAACTTCGAGAAGCAGGACGGCATCCACGTAAAGTACGACAACTACGATAGCGACGATACGCTGCAGGCCAAACTGCTGGCCGGCAGTTCGGGTTACGACATCGTCGTGCCGACCTCGAACTACATGGCCAAGCAGATTCAGGCCGGCGTGTACCAGAAGCTCGACAAATCCAAGCTGCCGAACCTGGCGAACCTCGACCCGGTTCTGATGAAAATGATCACCGACGCCGATCCGGGCAACCAGTACGGTGTGCCCTGGGCGTACGGCACCGACGGGATCGGCTATAACGTGCAAGCCGTGCAAAAGGCACTCGGCGCCGATGCCCCGGTTGATAGCTGGGCGCTCGTGTTCGATCCGGCCAACCTCTCCAAGCTGAAGGGCTGCGGCGTGTCGTTCCTCGACCAGGCCGTCGACGTGTTCGCCTCCGTGCTGCAATACATGCACAAGGATCCGAACAGCAAACCCGGCAGACTATCAGGCCGCCTTCGAAGTGCTGAAGAAAGTCCGCCCGTATATCACCCAGTTCAACTCGTCCGGTTATATCAACGACCTCGCCAACAACGACGTATGCGTTGCAGTGGCATGGTCGGGCGACGTCGGCATTGCCAGCCGCCGCACCGCTGAAGCAAAACGTTCGTATCAGGTCAAGTTCTCGAACGTCAAGGAAGGCGGCCTGCTGTGGTTCGACGTGATGGTCATCCCGAAGGATGCACCGCACCCTGAAGCCGCGCTGAAGTGGATCAACTACATCGAAGATCCGAAGGTCAACGCCGCGATCACCAACG